>MTKZ01000385.1_pt1 | contig 36738 bp, 22 predicted proteins | sample 1042781 | NCBI WGS metagenome assembly MTKZ01 (sample SAMN06212207, study PRJNA360539) | anaerobic digester metagenome | biome: Wastewater treatment plant; material: sludge; isolation source: anaerobic digester fed with sludge from wastewater treatment plant | place: Denmark: WWTP Viborg ...
GCAAACTATAAAAGACAAGATAATTGCAAGAATCTACGGCAAGGGCAGGGGTTGGGTGTTCACTCAGATCGATTTCGCCGATTTCGGAAGTCGGCAGTCTATAGATGTCGCTCTCCACAGGCTGCTTCAGGAAGGCAGGATTCGCAGGATCGCCCGGGGTGTTTACGACTACCCCAGGTACAGCGATCTCCTGGAGACTACCCTTGCCCCCGACTACGACCTCGCCGCGAGAGCCATAGCCCGGAGGCACGGCTGGCGGATCCAGGTTTCCGGGTCGGCCGCACTCAACATCCTCGGGCTCTCGACCCAGGTTCCCGGACGCCTCGCCTATCTGTCGGACGGACCATCGAGAGAGTTCGTGATCAACGAGAACACGATCGAGTTCAGGCACTCATCGCTGAGGGAGGCCGGGTTCAAGCTCAGGGAGAGTTCCCTGATCGTTCAGGCGTTGAGAGCCCTCGGGCAGGATCATGTCACCCCGGAAGTGACTGCACGGATAGGCAAATGGCTCGATCCGGCCCTCTACCCGAGAATCCTTAAAGACACGAAAACCGCCGCGGGATGGATCCACCAGGCGATACGCGAGATCTGCGAAGGAGGCAGCCGTGGATAGGATCGCTAGGCTCCCTGCGAAGGAACGCGAGGTTCTGTTCCTGGAAACCGCCAGCCGAAAGTGTATTCTGCCTGTCGTCACCCCGAAAAACATCTGAACGAGAGTTCTCGTCTTGGTCTTGCGCTAGCACTCACCATCAGCGGCTTTCCGCTGGTCGTATCATGGCGAGACACCCATTCAGTAATGCCAGTCAGGGCTTCACGGCAGACAGATAAACCTCTCCATCAGGTGTCCTGCAACCGCATGCCGGAGATGAATCTCAAGCGATCCTTCACTTCTGGCAAGCCGATTGCTGCCTTAATGAGCATGTCACCTCGAATGAACGCGACGCCTATGATGTGAGGTCCACGGTTGACTCGTGCTGGAGGCCTGTCGATACTCGTGAAGATGTGCCCCTGAGCGCCGCTCGAGGGTGCTGATGGAATGGAGCCATGACCTACCGGACCATGATGCGCCAGCATTCGGAAGCCGGACCCAGGCTCGAAGGGTCTGCCAGGCTCCATTCTCAAGGGTTCTCTCTTCAATTCTCTGGTAATCCCGGATCTCCACTTAGATTCTCTCCCCTTCTTCTCGAGAGAAACGGGGGAATCGCACAGGCATGACGATCTGGATCGGGATCACGGACAACGCCTGGTTCGACTTCCTCGCAGCCATGAAACCGGATGAGGTAAACTTCTGGCATCCCTCCGGCCCATGTTCGTTTCGCGTTCTGCAGGCAGGGGAGATCTTCTTCTTCAAACTGAAGAGCCCGAGACGCAAGATAGCCGGATGGGCCCGCTTCGTGACGCACTTCAACATGCCTCTTTCCCTCGCCTGGAGGACGTTCGAGTCTAAGAACGGAGCTGGGGACTTCCGGTCATTCTCGGAGATGATCCTGAAACACGGCCCCGATAAGCACCCGGAGCGGTGGATCGGATGCACCACGCTGAACAACCCGGTCTTCCTCGATGAAGATGAGTGGTTCGATCCCCCCTCAAACTGGCCTGTCACCGGGATTCAACAAGGCAAGAGATACACCAGTGAAGACCCGATGGCTGCAAGTCTTGTCGAAGCGGCTCAACTGAGAGAGAGTGCGTTTACTCTCGAAACCAGGGAGCTATCTGACGAAGACGCCCGATACGGAACTTCATATCTGACGCGGGCCAGGCTGGGTCAGGGAGCTTTCAAGACGCTGGTTCTACAGGCATACAGCTCCCATTGCGCCATGACGGGCGAGAAGACCCTGCCAGTGCTGGAGGCCGCCCACATCAGGCAGTACGCCGAAGGCGGCCCCCACAGGACAAGCAACGGCCTTCTGCTGAGATCGGACCTGCACACGCTCTTCGACTCGGGCTACATGACCGTGACGCCCGACTACCGGATCGAAGTGAGCCCAAGGATCCGTCAGGAGTTCAACAACGGGAAAGAGTACTACGCCCTGCACGGACGCTCGCTGATCACACTCCCCGACAACCCCGCCGAGAGGCCGTCGAGGGAGTTCCTGAACTGGCACAACGAGAAGGTTTTCAGCGCATGACAGATCAAGAGAAATCTGGCTTATGGATGTCTTTCGCCTTCGTGACGACCTGATTGAATCGCCCCGGGTTGCCACTGGCTCCATGGTGGATCCTTCAGAACACACAGATTTTGCAATAACGGACAATTTGTTGTAGCGTTTCGCTATCTGATTCGATAGGACTATGCGCGCCAAGGAGGAGCTATGGAACCAAGAGAGTTAAGAAACAACATATGGCGTCTTCGGAATTCTATCCTTGATCTTCGTGAAGGCCTTATCGATTCGGGACTCTCCACCCTTGCCGAGAGGCAACTTTCTCGCCTGAGCAGAACCTTGTCATTCTATTATCTACTTCAAGAGACACGAGTCCTTACAACGATCGCAGGTCCTCAAGGTGTCGGGAAGAGTACAATGGTGAATCGGCTTCTAGGTCTGCCACTGGAAGCCCAGCTTCCTGTAGGGGAGGGTAGTGTCGAGCACACACCGATCTTTCTCTACCCTCGTGAAGCAGCCATTCTGCACGGAATACCCCCAACATCGAAGACCATAGCAAGACTTTATTTTGAACCAGGGAAAACAGACATCCCATCGTACGAGTTCGAAGATTTCACGGATTATGAGGAGGCGAGGAAAGTCGCTCGGTCCTACGGAAGTAGGAATCTTTGTCTCATGTGGTACGTGTCCGAATGTGTGATGCTAGATCAGATATGGCCTATCGCTGTTCTGCCTGGTCTGGAGATCGATGCGAAATGGACTGACTGTATCGAGCAGGTAATTGACATTACCGATCTGATCCTCTACACCGTTGACTTCAAACGCAAGGCTCAAGCGACCTCTCAGATCTTGGATGAATGGGTCAAGAGAGCGGGACGTGAGCCTTTAGTAGTGCTAACCAAGGCTGATCTGATGAGTCAAGTTGAGATTGAACAACTTGGCCAATCGGTTCCTGATCTTGACTGCCTGCTAGGGATCTGGCCCGATAGTCCGGAAAGGACCGGGGAAGCATATGCGAAGCTTCGTAATGAGATCGGACATCGAGTTGTTAACCTTCCCCCTGAACCTCGACTTAGTACCCTTAGAGACATCATCGAGCTGCTTGAAGCTGAGGTTGTAGATATCAGAAAGGAACTTGCACGAGCTGCAATTGGCCGGAAGTCAGACTATGATGAGCTAATAACACAAATGATGGATACAATCTCCGAAGAATGGGATGCTCTGTTAAAACCCCACCTTAGAGCTTCTATGGACAAGTTGGTAAATGAGGCAGCGTCAGAAGCGCGCGAAGAAGCTTCATCCTATGCCATCTCCGAAACATCCGGTTTCTTCAAGAAGATTGGGCTCTTTATTAATGGGGGACCCAGCCTAAGCGTTGTACGCGGTATTGAAAGAGAGGTGAAAAGACAGTTCCAGGAGAAGTTCTCCACCTCAGGAGAGACTCTGTCTGATAGCTTGCAGCTTCTAGCTCTGCCACAGCCTCGTGATGGTGAGAAGACAATCGTGGAGCAGCAAGAAGTCATGGGGAGCACGATAGCATGGGCTCTCTCACGAAACTTTGACAGAGAGACAATGAAGAAGTCGGAGTTGGACTCTCTCCAGGTTCTTCTGAACGCCAAAGGCCTTGAGGAGGGCATGACCAAGAACGCGCTGACGGCTGTGAAAGACTACAAGGATCTGACTGCAGCTTTGTCATCCCTGATTAAGGATAAGCCCGGTTCCAAATCGGCATCCGCCGTTCCTGTTGCCTCAGCTGCGGGTGGTGGTACCGCAGTTGCATTGGAAGCAGTAGGTTCTGGCTTTGCAGGTGCAACGGCAACGGCAATTGCCAGCATCGCCGGAGTCGCGGTTGCTGTTATTGGTATAGCCAGTCTCACAATTAGCATTAGCAGGGCTACAAGACAAGCGCAATTTGATTTGGATGGTTATGGAGCGAAGGTCGTAGAGGCTCTTGGAAAGGGGATCAAGGAGGAGTTTGGCTATGTGCTAGATCGATTCTGGATCGCCTACAAATACCAGATGAGACATTACCTTCAGAAGCTTCTTGGAGAGGACTCGGATGCCCTGCTTTTCGCCCTTCAATCGGCAAAGTCCGCCGAAATAACTGCGAAGGATGTAAGGAAGAATCTAAAATAGTGGAGTTGGATTTCAGGGAGCTTACTGACCCATTATCCTGGGGGCGACGAGCGCTCCGTGATATCTCTTTGTCTGAAGCAGGGAGTACTCCAACAAAGGGAAGTCTAATCGTTCTGGTAGGAAAGTCCCAGGTTGGTAAAACTACTCTTGCTATGAGATTGCTCGGCGCCTCACCCGAGGAATCAGCGGCCTTGTCAAGAAAGCTAAGGGGTGGTTCACTTCAGGGCGAATCAGGAACACCATCAACCAGCATGTATGTTGCTACCGGAAGGATAAATGACCCTAGATCATGGGAAGACCATCTGTCAGAACTTGAAAAGCAAGCCATTCGGGTGAGAAGGAGTCAAACTGCTCGAAGTTTCGAAAACATAGAAACCTATCATATCCCTGTCGATGCCGGACTAACAGGATCAATTATCGACACCGAAGGACTTGAACCGCGAAGCGATGATGAGCGGGAACGCTCACTAGAGGCAGTAAGGAAATGGCTTCTCCGAGCCGATTTTGCACTTTATGTCAGCGCGGCCGATCTGATTCAAGATCTTTCCCCGACTGACAGAGCTCTTGATCCTGCTTACGATTTGCTCAGATCGAGTCCTAAGCAATGTGTCGTGGCCCTTACTAGCGCCTATGAGCTGCCGACAATCAGAGATTGCCTCGACAATTGTGATACACCCGAAAAACTGCTTGTTACGGCTACAGAGCACTACAAGAACGTATTGCTCGGGGAAGTCTTCACGGGGATTGAGGAAGCGTTGATGCCTCTGGTTGTGCCCTTGTCCCTCAAGGCTCTTCAACACGACTCCAAGAACAAGGAAAAGGTAGAATCAGCGACAGAACTTGCCTTGGAGCAGATTCGAAGCATCTTCGACAATGATATCAATAGAATCTGCTTGGGTTTCACCCTCTCGAAGCTCTATATGAAGCGCATAAACGAATTAGAAACCACCGGACAAGATAGAGTTGATACTATTGAACAATGCTACACACAGCAAAGGATTAAGCTGAGGAAGCTGCTTTCTCAGAGACGAGATCTGGCCACGAGAATTGCCGTGATCAGTAACGCTCTTAGGGATGAAACCATTGCCTGTGAGATTGAATCGACTCTTCGCAGTCTAATTGAGTCAACATCGAATGAGATTAAGAGCCAAACATACAAGAGGCCAGTGAATCTCGTGCGGGGCTCTTATGTAAATATGATACTTTCGGGTCTGTCTGATTCTATAGGAGCTCTTGCTGACGTTGCTAAGGATTGTCTGGAATCCTGGAGATCGAGTTTACCTATTTCAATTCAAGATTTCATAGTTGATGAGGCGAGATCAGTAGCCTTGAGGATCAACGAGATTATGGTAGAAGCCGCTGAAATAGATTCTGATTGCAAGAAGTATGTCATTAGGAAGGGTTTTTGGGGTGGAGTGAAAGAAGACGAGTCGATCGAAAACGCTTCGGCATTCTTCGCAGACATAAAAGAACGCCTACTGGAAAGCATCGAAGAAGTCTTTTTAGAGGGCTTAAAGAACCCGCTTCACAAATGGTGGGGTGTGCAGAAACGAAATAATGTAAAAATGGCGCAAGCACTGCAGATACGGAAGACAGACCTCGAGACAACAATTCTTGAGGCTATTCGCCAAACTCAAGCTGCTCGTCAAGAAGTGGATCGAGCAAGGTCAGTGCTTGAATCAAGCATTGCTCGATATAGGAATCTTCAGGAAAAGGCAGATGATTTCGGGAACCGACTAGCTTCGGAGTATGAAAATCAGTGGAACTCGCTGGTGGAGATTGGAAATCGTTGTTCAAGTCCGGAGGATAAGCTACTTGTCATCGCTGTTCTGAATAGGATGAAAGAAAACCTAGGAAAGGTATCGGAATGGTGTCACCAAGACAGGACAGCTTGAGGGTTCTTGATGCTGAATCAAAGCAGGCTATCAAGAGTCTTCTTGCTGAGGTCTTCAAGTTACAGACAGGCCTAATAGCGAAAGATCTTTCAGACACTCTTTCAGCATCGTCAGAGAAGCAGTTTAGTATTCTTCAGACTAAGCTTTACAATGCTACAGAACCCCTTGAGCCAATATCGGATAAGCTGGAAGCAAGCTCTGTAAAACTTGAGACTCTCCTGAAGAGCGATGAAATAGTACTTGGCAGGCTTGAGAAGCTTTTAGATACGGTTTCCGGGATACAGATAAAGGAAGAGGCCCAGTTTCAGATTCTTCAAGAGATATCCTCTAAGATAGTTCACCTGGATAGACTGAAAACCGACATGGAAATGATCCTCGAGAAGACCGGCACCATAATCGGGCAGGAAGAAGAGGAATTACGAAGACTGTCTTCTCTGAGTGAAAAGTCGGAAAGCCTTGGGCAGAGGCAGATCGCATTTGTTTCGACTCTTGAAACGATTGTGACTCAAGAGAAGGAAGAAATACTGAGCCTCCAAAAGATAGGCGAAGCAGTCAGTGAAGTTCGGCTACTCGCCTCGGCTCAGGACGCTGTGATAAGAAGAGTAGACTCGATGGCTTCAACGATACTCTGGCTTCGCCGTTGGACCCCGATTACTGCAGGTGTCACGATTATCTTATTGATAGGCATCGTTGTTGTACTTCTGTCAATCTAGGTTCCTACAGCAGTTGTTCATTTCCGCTATTTTGAAAGGCGCTGCTCCATGTTTCGGAAGTGGTAATTGGGCGAACATGAGATAGCACACTCGGTAGAAGGCACTGAGTGATGAGCGATTGGCCTAAGACAACTGAACCCCCCTGCCGCGATTCGAGAGGCCGTCAGATTGAAGAACAGGCAATCAAGAATTGATATCTTGGAACGATTAGGATTCAGGCAAGGCAAGGCCGGGGCTCATCTGGCACGAACGATGATGTTGGACGAGCTGACCTTGCTGCTGGCCTTTGTGGACAGGCTAGAAGCAACCAGGGCTGACTACGAAAAGGCAATCAAAGAAGACAACTGCCTTGGTAAGCCTTCGGCGAAAGCGCGAGCTCTCACGGCTAGGCACCTTGTTGATCTTTACGCCCTTGACCCTTCAGTCGCGCTGTTCAGGAACCTGCTTTTCTTCTGGAAGCGCGATCCTGAAGGCAGGAAACTGCTCGCCCTGCTTTGCTCCTATGCACGGGACCCGATCCTGAGGCTCAGTGCCCCGATGATCCAGAACTCGACTCCTGGCCAGGCGATTTCCACGCAAGACATGGGAGACCTGATCGAGAAGGCCTTTCCGGGCCGCTACAGTCCTGCCATGCGGAAGTCTGCCGCTCAGAACCTGAACGGCACCTGGACCAGTTCAGGTCACCTGATCGGCAAGCGCAACAAATGCCGATCGAAAGTTTCGCCGACTGCGGGAGCAGCCGCATATGCGCTCCTGCTGGGTTATCTGACAGGAGCCGGAGGCCTGGGGCTTTTTGGAACCGAATTTGCTTCGCTGCTTGATTGCGGCAGGGACAAAGCGATCGACCTCGCTGAAGAAGCTGCCAGAAGGGGATGGATTACCTTCAAGCGGGTTGGTGATGTGATCGAGCTGGGGTTCCGCAACCTGATCACGGATGATGAGAGGGAGTGGCTTCGTGAGCTTTGTTAAGAGACTGTTGCTGGCATACTCGAACTTCATCGGCACTCCCTGGGGCAACCACCTGGCACCTTCTCAGCGCGTGGTCTTCTGTGTCTATGATCCGGGAGAAGAGCTCAAAGTTCGAGCTGCGATCGGGGAGTTCGAGCTAGCCACCAGGCAAGCCGGGCATGGCTGGAGCCTGTTCGACCTCACAGACACATTTGCGGACTGGCTATCGCAACAGCCCCACTCCGAACGCTACTTCGCCAAACCCGTCATCCTGTCGACCCTGATCAGATTGTACCCCGAATACCTCAAGGAAGAATTCAGGAAGCACTTCGACGAGGTCAAGCCTGATGAGCAAGCAGTGGTTGCTCTGTTGGGGGCCGGCAGCCTCTTCGGTTTCATGCCCGTAAAGGAATTCGTAGAGGCAGTGGCACCTCTTGTTAAGGGCAGGCTTGTCGTCTTCTTCCCGGGCACTCACGAAAACAACAACTATAGGCTCCTCGATGCTTATGACGGCTGGGGATATCTTGCTGTCCCGATCACCGCAGAGAGAGAAGCCTGATGCTTGCACTCGATCGAACGCTTCGTGGCCGGCTGGATCGTTCGGTTCGCGAGGCTCGGGATTTTGCAGAGGCTGGAGCCCGTGCTGTGCTGGAGCAGCTTGGTGTGGGTGAGGCCAACCCCCCGGCCCACCTCACCCCGGAGCAGAAGGACCTTCGCCGTAAACTGCGGATACACGGAAGACAGCTTGGCGACCTTCGTGATGGCACCACAGCAGTGCAGGAACTGGATCGCCTCCTCGAGGAAGTAGCCTACGAGCACTGGCACCGCATGCTCTTCGCCCGGTTCCTTGCCGAGAACAACCTCCTCATGCACACGGAGCACGGCGTACCACTCCCTGTCACCCTTGAGGAGTGCCAGGAGCTTGCTGCACGAGAGGGCGCCAGAGATGGCTGGGAGCTAGCCGCACGCTTTGCCTCGAAGATGCTGCCGCAGATCTTCAGACCAGACTCACCCGTGTTCCTCATCGAGCTTCCGCCCGAGCACCAGCAGAGGCTGGAGAAGCTGCTGGCTGATCTGCCCCAGGAGGTGTTCACAGCCTCCGACTCGCTGGGGTGGGTGTACCAGTTCTGGCAGGCGAAGCGTAAGGACGAAATCAACAAGAGTGAGGTGAAGATCGGGGCGCGGGAGCTTCCTGCAGTCACCCAACTCTTCACCGAGCCTTACATGGTGAGCTTTCTACTGGACAACTCTCTTGGAGCATGGTGGGCGGCCCGGCGTTTGACAGAGCATGACCTGGAAACAGCGGAGACTGAGGACGAACTAAGGGACAAGGCCTCGCTGCCTGGGATGCCCCTGGAGTACCTGAGGTTCATCAAGAAAGAAGGCGAGAGCAAGTGGGATCTGGCAGCCGGGAGCTTCCCGGGCTGGCCCGAGCATCTCGCTGACTTCAAGATGCTGGACCCCTGCTGCGGCTCGGGTCACTTCCTGGTGGCCATTCTGTCGATGCTGGTGCCGATGAGGATGACCCTCGAGGGGCTTACAGCCAGAGAGGCTACCGACCTCGTCTTGAGCCAGAACATCCATGGGCTTGAGATCGACAAGCGGTGCGTGGAGCTTGCTGCCTTTAACCTGGCACTTGCTGCGTGGAGGTATCCCGATGCTGGAGGCTACAGAGTCCTGCCTGAGCTGAACCTCGCCTGCTCTGGCCTCGCAATCTCTGCGAAGAAGGAGGACTGGGTAGCCCTGGGTGGCGACAGATCCAACATGCGGCTTGCCCTTGAGCTAATGTACGACCTCTTCAAGGACGCTCCGACGCTCGGCAGCCTCATCAACCCGGCGAAGAGCGATGCAACGAAGCTCGTCTCATGGGAGGACCTCTCCGCCGTCCTGGACCAAGCGTTCTCCAAAGAGCAGTCCGACGAGCAGCACGAGACTGCCATCACAGCGAAGGGCCTGGCCAAGGCAGCACAACTACTCTCGGAGAAGTACACCCTAGTAGCGACGAATGTACCGTACTTGACTCAGGAGAAGCAGAATTCCACCCTCAACGGCTTCTGTCGGTCCAATTATCCTGACAGCCGGCGAGACCTCGCAACAGTATTCGCGGAGAGATGCCTGGAGAATCTGGATGACGAAGGTTATCTGGAAGCTGTCCTACCTCAGAATTGGCTGTTCCTCGCTTCATACAAGAAGCTTCGAGAGCGATTGCTCAAAACTATTCAGTGGCAAGCCATTGCTCGCCTGGGTCCAAGTGCATTTGAGACGATTTCCGGCGAGGTCGTTAGGGCAATCTTGTTGATAGCGGGGATTAGAATATCGAATGCGCATAATCTACAGGAAGACTTGGGCCAATTTGCATGTCTTGATGCCGCCGGTACTCCAACAGCAGAGAAATCATCCAGGCTGGTTTGCGGCCCAATCCATCGGATCAGTCAAGCAGGCCAATTGACTAATCCCGGAATCAAGGTTGTCCTTGAGGTTCTCCCAAATGACCCGCCCCTCGATTCGATAGCTAAGGTTTGTGATGGGCTTCATACAGGTGACTACCCGCGCTTCGGCAGAAAGTACTGGGAGATACCCAAGGTTGATCTCGGATGGGAGCTTCAACAAGGTGCTTCAAGTTGCTTCTTCGGTGGACTTGAGAATGTGCTCTATTGGCAGGAAGGTAATGGAGACGCGGTCAATTTCGTCAGGGAGAGATTAGGTTCTGAGTCAATCACAAGGTGGATTAAAGGTGAGTATGCCTGGGGAAAGACAGGCATAGCAGTTGGCACCATGGGAAACCTCGGAGCTAGCTACTACTCAGGTGCCATCTATACCCATGGGATTGTTGCAGTTATTCCGCACTCCAGCAGCGATATTCCGGCGCTAGGGACCTTTTGCACCTCCGACAGCCTATGCACGGAAACAAGGAAGCTCGATCAGAAGATCTGCATAGCAAGCGACAGCCTTGCAAAAGTCCCCTTCGATCTTGCCCATTGGACCCAGGTTGCTGCTGAGAAGTACCCCAACGGCCTTCCCAAGCCGTACACCGATGACCCGACACAGTGGATCTTCCATGGGCACCCCTGCGGCTCGGTGATCTGGGACGAAGTGAAGAAGTGGACATCCTTCGGGGCGCTTCGTGCTGATTCGTCGGTTCTGCATGTAGCTGTAGCCAGGCTGCTCGGCTATCGCTGGCCTGCAGAGCTAGATCCCAAGATGGAGCTCTCTGACGAGTCACGTGCCCTGGTAGCGAAGTGCGACGAACTGCTGGGCTTCGCGGACAAGGACGGCATCGTAAGCATCCCCGCTCACCGAGGCGAGCCCTCCGCTGCCGACAGGCTGGTCAACCTGCTCGCTGCTTCCTACTGCAAGGAGTGGAGCAACGACAAACTCATGGAGCTGCTGGCCAGTGCAGACCATGCCGGCAAGACTCTGGAGTCATGGCTGCGTGACAAGTTCTTTGCCCAGCACTGCGCCATGTTCCACAACAGACCCTTCATCTGGCACATCTGGGACGGCCTCAAGGATGGCTTCTCCGCCCTGGTGAACTACCACAAGCTCGACAGGAAGAACCTAGAGACACTCATCTACTCCTACTTGGGGGACTGGATCACCCGGCAGCATCAAGAGGTCGCAACCAAGGTTGATGGTTCTCAGGACAGGCTTGCTGCTGCCGAGCAGCTCAAGAAGCGGTTGGAGTTGATCCTGGAGGGCGAAGCCCCCTTTGACATCTTCGTTCGGTGGAAGCCTCTTGAGAAGCAGCCCATTGGGTGGGACCCCGACATCAACGACGGGGTGCGGCTGAACATCAGACCCTTCATCAGCGTACCCGATGTAGGAAAGAAAGGTGCCGGAGTCCTTCGAGACAAGCCCCGGATCCACTGGGAGAAGGACCGGGGGAAGGACGTGCAGTCTGCCCCGTGGTACCACCGCTTCAAGGGCGACCGCATCAACGACCATCACCTGACATTGGACGAAAAGACTTCATCTAGAAGCAGCATAAGCAGCGGAACAGGCAGGGAGCAGCCATGATAAACCGCGATGTATTCCTGATCGACCCCTCCACAAGAAAGCTCGTGAACGAGGGCGTTGCCAGCGTAAACGACGATCTGACAACCCAAGAAGCTCTCGACATCCTGCGCTACGAGCTCGAGACCTTCGTGTGCGATGGCCAATACCACAAGGGGCTCGAACACATCCTCAACATCTTCCTGGGGAACACGAATCAGCCCACCCAACCCGCCGTGTGGGTGAGCGGTTTCTATGGCTCCGGAAAATCCCACCTGGTGAAGATGCTTCGCGCCCTCTGGGTGAACACCAGGTTTGATGATGGGGCAACAGCCAGAGGCATCGCACACCTCCCGGAGGATATCAAGGCACATCTGACGGAACTGGACAACCAGGGCAAGCGCCATGGTGGCGGGCTCCATGCCGCATCAGGCACGCTGGGGTCGATGGGATATGAAGCTGTCAGGCCCTCTTTTCTCAGCATCGTCTTCAAATCGCTTGGCTTACCCGAGAGAATCCAGGTCGCCCGGTTCGTCCTTTACCTCAAGGGGCAGGGTCTCCTCGAGGAGATGAAAGCCTTCGTAAACAGCTTCAGCGGATCGAAAGGCTGGGACTACGAGCTTCACAACTTCTATGCGTCCGATGCACTTTATGAAGGATACTCGAAACTGAGACCGGGCCGCTTCGCTACCCAGGATGCATGGACTGATTATCTGCTGAACCAGTACCCCCATGTGAACGACATCTCTTCTGCAGATGTAGTTGAAGTGCTGGGTGACGCGCTGAAACGCGATGGCAAGTTCCCCCTGACTCTGATAGTGATAGACGAGGTTCAGCAGTACGTCGGACCAAGCCCGGACCGCCTCAAGGATTTGCAGGAGATAGTTGAGACGTGCTGCCAGCAGCTTGGCGGAAAGCTGCTTTTCATCGGCACTGGGCAAACAGCCATCACGCACACCGAGAACCTGAAAAAACTCGAGGGGCGTTTCACGGTAAGGGTCGAGCTTTCCGATACCGATGTGGATGCCGTGTTGCGTAAAGTCGTCCTGGCGAAGAAACCCGAGGCGAACCCCGAACTGGAGAAGGTACTGGAAAAGAACCTCGGGGAAGTCTCCAGGCACCTCCAGGGCACAACCCTTGCACACCGTGCTGCAGACATCGAGAACTTCGCCAAGGATTATCCCATCCTCCCTGCCCGAAGACGCTTCTGGGAAGCCGCTCTCAAAGCTCTAGACCCGACCGGAACCGACAGCCAGCTGAGGAACCAGCTCGGGATGGTTCACAAGGCAGTCCAGTCAGGCCTTGACCTGCCGGTTGGTAATGTGGTGAAGGCTGATTTCCTCTTCTTCGACCAGGCGAATCGGCTGCTCCAGAGCAGCATTCTCCCTCGCCTTGTGCATGAGAAGACCCTGAAGTGGATCGAGGGAACCCCGCAGGAACAGCTCATGGCGAGGTGCTGCGGGTTGGCCTTCCTGATAGGCAAGATGCCGAAGGATGTCGGGCTGCAGGCCACGGCCGACGTGCTGGCTGACCTTCTGGTGGAAGACATCAATGCCGGCAGCGGATCGCTTCGCAGTACGCTCCCCGCTCTGTTGAACAAATGCGATCTGCTGATAAAGGTGGGCGACGAGTTCAGGATCCAGACCCCTGAGAGCGTTGACTACAACGAGCTTCTTCGCAACCAGAGGAATGAGCTTGCGAACCAGACCTACAAGGTGGATACCGAAAGAAGCGAGCGGATCAGGGGCCGATTCGCAGAACTCGGAAAGAAGCTCTCGCTCACTCACGGGGCGAGTAAGGAAAGCAGGACGATCAGTCCCTGCTTCGACGCGGTATTGCCCAATGACAGCGGGAAGCGGATCTACGCCTGGATCCGTGACGGCTGGAACACCGATGAAAGCACGGTGCTTGCCGATGCCAGGCAGGCAGGAAACCAATCTCCCACGGTTTTCGTGTTCATCCCCAAACGCCAGGCTGACGACCTGCGGAACAACATCATTGATTTCAGGGCAGCCAAAGCCACGCTCGAGTTGAAGGAAGCGCCATCGACGAACGAAGGCCGTGATGCCCGGATGCACATCGAGACCATTCGGCAGGCTGCCGAGCAACGGATCACCGAAATACTCGATGGCGTGTACTCTGATGCAAGAGTGTTCCAGGCCGGAGGAAGCGAGGTGTCTGGTGACAGCCTGGTGGAGATGATTCTCGAGGCTGCCAAGAGTTCCCTTGCACGGCTTTTCCCCAAGTTTTCGGAAGCCGACAACGCAAACTGGGGTAAAGTTTATGAAAGAGCATCGAAGGGGGCTACCGATGCTCTTTCGGCTATAGGCTTCCAAGGCGAGGTACCGGGCAACTCGGTGTGTAAATCCATCCTCGGCTTCATCGGCGGCGGCAAGAAAGGTACTGATATCAGAGAGCACTTCACCGCCCCACCCTTTGGATGGCCGAAAGATGCTATTGATGGCGGGCTTCAAGTCCTGCTCGTTGCCGGCCATATCAGAGCTAAAGACGATCGCGGAAATCAGATAAAACCGAACGACCTCGAGCGCCGCGATATAGGCAAGACAGCCTTCCTGGTGGAAACCAAAACCGTGTCAGTCGAGCAGAAACTTCTTGTGAAGAAACTGTTGCAGAAGGCGGAGTGCCCTTACAAGGCAGGAGATGAGATCTCAGCCACCCCGACCTTCATCGACAAGTTGATGAAGATGGCGGCGAATGCTGGCGGTGAGGTGCCTAAGCCAGAGAAGCCTACGACACTGATCATCGAAGAGTTGAAATCTGCTTCGGGGAACGAACTCCTGGTGATGATCGCAACGAAGCACGACGAACTCGACAAGATGATCGACGCCTGGACAGCCCTCAAGAAGAGTATCGAGGCCCGATGGCCGGGCTGGACTACATTGAAGGACCTCATCTTTCACGTGGACGCACTACGCGATGCCGAAGTGTATCGGGCTCAGGTAGAAGCCATTGAAGCGCAGCGGAGCCTCCTCGACGAGCCTGACCCGGTAACCCCGCTGGTTTTCAGCGTTGCGGCTGTACTGCGTGAGGAGCTGGTACGGCTCGCGCACAACTACGAAGAGAAGTACAAGCAGGGCATGGAACGCCTGGAGGATGACCAGAACTGGAACAAGCTCGAACCCGAACAGAGACGCGAGTTGCTCTCGAAGCACAACCTGGCGGAGACCGACAAGCCTGGCGTGAAGGTGGAGGATACTACGGCAGTGCTCGCGACTCTTCGAGTTCTGCCCATTTCGGCATTCAGGGATCGTGTCGATGCGCTGCTCGAGAGGTTCGACCGGGTTCTGGCCGAGGCTGCTGCTCTGTTGGAGCCAGAGGTTACATCTGTTTCACTGCCGAAGCATGTGCTGAAGAACAGTGCCGACCTCGAGTCATGGCTGAACCAGGTCCGCGAGCAGCTCGAGAAAGCTCTGGGGAAGGGTCCTGTACGTATCAAGTAGGAAGGTGGGCCTGATGCCTGCATTGGATCGAACGCTTCGTGGCCGGCTGGACCGCTCGGTGCGCGAGGCCAGGGACATAGCCGAGGCGGCTGCCCGTGCGGTGCTGGAGCAGCTCGGAGTGGGTGAAGCCAACCCCCCGGCCCACCTCACGCCGGAGCAGAAAGAGCTTCGCCGCAAACTGCGCATCCACGGGAGGCAGCTTGGCGACCTGCGGGATGGCACAACGGCAACGCAGGAGCTTGATCGCCTGCTGGAAGAAGTAGCCTACGAGCACTGGCACAGGATGCTCTTCGCCCGTTTCCTTGCTGAGAACAACCTGCTCATGCACACGGGTCATGGAGTCCCAATCCCTGTCACCCTTGAGGAGTGCCAGGAGCTGGCAGCGGGGGAAGGAGCCCGGGACGGCTGGGATCTGGCTGCACGCTTCGCCTCGAAGATGCTGCCACAGATCTTCAGGCCGGACTCGCCCGTATTCCTCATCGAGCTTCCGCCGGAGCACCAGCAGAGGCTCGAGAAGCTGCTGGCCGATCTTCCCTTGGAAGTGTTCACAGCCTCCGACTCGTTGGGATGGGTGTACCAGTTCTGGCAGGCGAAGCGTAAGGACGAGATCAACAAGAGCGAGGTGAAGATCGGGGCCAGGGAGCTTCCTGCAGTCACCCAGCTCTTCACCGAGCCTTACATGGTGAGCTTCCTTCTGGATAACTCCCTGGGAGCCTGGTGGGTGGCGCGCCGCCTGACAGAGCACGACCTGGTAACAGCAGAGACGGAGGACGATCTCAGGCAGAAGGCCTCCCTACCAGGCATGCCCCTTGAGTACCTGCGATTCATCAAGAAGGAAGGCGAGAGCAAGTGGTCGCCTGCCTCCGGCAGCTTCCCGGGCTGGCCCGAACATCTTGCTGACTTCAAGATGCTTGATCCCTGCTGCGGGTCAGGCCACTTCCTGGTAGCCATCCTGTCGATGCTGGTTGCTATGAGGATGACGCTCGAGGGTCTAACTGCTCGAGAGGCGACCGATCTGGTCCTGAGCCAGAACATCCACGGGCTGGAGATAGACAAGCGCTGCGTAGAGCTTGCCGCCTTCAACCTTGCACTGGCAGCTTGGAAGCATCCTGAAGCAGGTGGCTACCGCACGCTCCCCGAGCTGAACCTGGCCTGCTCCGGCCTTGCGATCTCTGCGAAGAAGGAGGACTGGTTGGCCCTGGGTGGCGAGAGGTACAACATGCGGCTAGCCCTGGAGCTGATGTACGACCTCTTCAAAGACGCCCCGACGCTCGGCAGCCTGATCAACCCGGCGAAGAGCGATGCGACCAAGCTCGTCTCCTGGGAGGAACTCTCTGCGGTCCTGGACCAGGCGCTCTCCCGAGAGCAGACCGATGAGCAGCACGAGACGGCTATTGCAGCGAAGGGCTTGGCCAAGGCAGCACAACTCCTCTCGGAGAAGTATACCCTGGTCGCGACGAATGTGCCGTACCTGGGACAACGAGATCAAGGATGCCTTCTACGCTCTTTTAGTTTGAAGAGCTACCCGAATGCAAAGGCGGATATAGCGACTGTCTTCCTTATGAGGTCACGGAACTGGCTTCATCAAAACGGAAGCCTTGCCATCGTCACGCCACAAAACTGGCTATTCCTGAAGAGATATCAGAACCTCCGTGAACAACTGCTGGCGCAAATGGCTTGGTGCCTTGTAGTGAAGCTTGGTGAGCATGCATTCGAGAATTTGGCTGCAGCGGGCGCGTTTGTGGCGATGACTCTTCTATCAGCCAAAAAGCCTGGGGAGCAATTCAGACTGAGCGGTATCGATGTCTCAGCTCCGCGAGGGCAACGATCTGTTTTCGCGCCAGAAAAGGCTATCCTATTGAAGGGATCAACAACATGTCCTGCGGGAGGAACAAGTCGTCAACTGCACGCGACACCACAGAGTGACCAACTTGCGAAACCAGATGCAATCATCAACTTCGAGCCAGCATCAACTGTGGACTGCCTATCAAGGTATGCAACGTCTTATCAAGGCGCATCCACCATAGATATTATCCGCTTCCGCCTCCTATTCTGGGAGCTAAGTATACGAAACTCATGGAGCTATCATCAAAGCACTCCTAGACCAGAACAACATTATTCAGGATGCAGTTACATAAGTGCAGATCGTTCAAGTGGCAGTGCAATGGCTGAAGTAGCGGGACAGATGAAGGAAGAAGGCTATCTCGGGGGATGGCTATCAGGGAATAGAGCTTGGGGGAACACCGGAGTTGCATGTTCCGCGATGAGCGACATTCCAGCCTCCTTGTACCGAGGAGCCGTTTTCGATAACATGGCTTCAGTGATTGTTTCCATGGACGAACGCCTCTTGCCGGCCATTTGGTCTTTCTGCTCGTCATCCAAGTTCAACGCAGAAGTCCGGAAGCTTAACCAGAAGATCCAAGTGGCCAATGCTACCCTAGTGAAAGTTCCCTTCGACCTTGCCCATTGGACCCAGGTCGCTGCCGAGAAGTACCCCAATGGCCTCCCCAAGCCCTACACCGACGACCCTACGCAGTGGATCTTCCACGGGCATCCCTGCGCCTCGGTAGTCTGGGACGAAGACACGAAGTGGACCGCCTTCGGCGCGCTTCGTGCCGATCCTTCCGTTCTGCAGGTTGCCGTAGCCAGGCTACTCGGCTATCGCTGGCCTGCTGAGCTCGATCCCAAGATGGATCTATCCGACGAGTCCCGTGCCCTGGTAGAAAAGTGTGACGAGCTGCTTGGCTTCGCTGACAAGGACGGCATCGTCAGCATCCCTGCCCACAGAGGCGAGCCCTCCGCTGCCGACAGGCTGGTCAACCTGCTTGCTGCTGCCTATGGCAAGGAGTGGAGCAACGACAGGCTCATGGAGCTGCTGGCAAATGCCGACCATGCTGGCAAGACCCTGGAGTCATGGCTGCGCGACAAGTTCTTCACTCAGCACTGCGCCCTGTTCCACCAGAAGCCCTTTATCTGGCACATCTGGGACGGCCTCAAGGATGGCTTCTCCGTCCTGGTGAACTATCACAAGCTCGACAGTAAGAATCTCGAGAACCTCATCTACTCCTACTTGGGGGACTGGATCACCCGCCAACGCCAGGAAGTGGCAACCAAGGTAGATGGCGCCCAGGACCGGCTTGCAGCGGCCGAGGAGCTGAAGAGGCGCTTGGAACTGATTCAGATTGGAGAAGCCCCTTACGACATCTTCGTAAGGTGGAAGCCTCTCGAGAAACAGCCCATCGGGTGGGACCCCGACATCAACGACGGGGTGCGGCTGAACATCAGGCCATTCCTGAGCGTGCCCGATGTCGGGAAGAAAAGCGCTGGAATCCTTCGAGACAAGCCCCGGATCCACTGGGAGAAGGACCGTGGGAAGGATGTGCAGTCCGCCCCCTGGTTCCCCCTCTTCAAGGGCGACCGAATCAACGACCACCATCTAAAGTTAGAAGAAAAGCAAAATGTTATGGAACAATGAAATAACATATGTTTTGCACGCTAACATTAGAGATGTTATGATTTAAAAGTAGAGTTATCCTTTGAGAGAAGAAATGAACAGAATTGTAGATAGCTTTAGGCAGTACATTGAAGAAAGCCTTGGCGTCTCTTTGGAGGTCGAAGGTTGGCAAGGTATTGCCGCCATGCCAGCGTTCGTGAGAAGCTCCTATCGGCTTTTTCAAACCTCCATGAATGGGCTGAACTGCCTTCTGATAGTTCCCTCGAATGAGAACTCTCCAACTCCTTCGGTTCTGGAAAAGCACATTGCTCTGCTCCGCAGGAAATGGGCGGGGGAGTTCATCTATCTCCGGGAGTCGATTACATCCTACAATCGACAGAGACTGATGCAGAGGGGTATTCCCTTCGTCGTGCCCTTCAATCAGATGTACCTGCCCGCGTTCGGCCTTCATTTGCGAGAGTCCTTCAAGAACAGGCAGAGCAGTGTTCTTCGTCTCAGCCCTTCCGCACAGGCAGTTCTTCTGTTCGGGCTGTATGACACTGGCAAGGAAAGACTCACACCGTCGTTTATCGCTGCACGATTGGGCTATAGCGGAATGACGCTGACCAGGGCTTTTCGCGAACTGGATATTCTCGGCCTTGCGGATGTTCGCACAAGAGGCAGGGATCGCGTACTTCATTGGGCTGATGATGACAGAAAGGCTCTTTGGGGGAAAGCCTTGGAGTTCCTAAGAACTCCCGTGAAACAAAGAGTATGGCTCTCTGCTCCTCACCAGAGAATTGGCGGTTTCATCGCTGGGCTTTCTGCACTTAGCAGCTATTCGATGCTTGCTTCGCCTGGAAATCCTGTGCTTGCGATGAACTCCAAGGACCTGAAGGCGTTTCGTGAAAATTGCGGCATCAGGGAACTCGATTCGATGGAAAAGGATGAAGACTCCTTGGAAATTGAAGTCTGGACCTACTCTCCCGGCTTGTTCAACAAGAACGGGACAGTGGACAAGCTGTCACTCTATCTCAGCCTGAGGGAAACCACCGACGAGAGGGTGCAGTCAGCGCTTCAGATAATGATGGAGGGATTCGATTGGTAAATGGTCTCGAGAAGTTCAGAGAGCACTTCGTTGGATTCAACGAAAACTATGTTCTGATAGGCGGGACTGCCTGCGATATTGCTCTGGGTAAAGCGGGTATTCCCTTCAGGAGAACAAAGGACCTAGATATTGTTCTCTGTGTTGAGGCACTCAATCGCGAGTTTGTCAGCGCATTCTGGAAATTCGTCCTCGAAGGTGGATACGAGCATCAGCAAAAAAGTACGGGTGAGAAACTCTATTATCGCTTCTTTAGTCCAACGGACTCAGCATTTCCCTTTATGCTCGAACTCTTCTCTCGAGTCCCCGATTCTTTGCTTCTATCTGAGGAAAGCCACCTGACACCGATCCCAGTCGATGATCCCGGGTTGAGTCTCTCTGCCATCCTGCTCGATGATGATTACTACTATCTCATACATGAGGGTAAGCATGAAGAAGATGGGCTTTCTTTGGTTGGCCATGAGCAACTTATCCCGTTAAAAGCGAGAGCCTGGCTGGACATGACCAGGCGACGCACAAAGGGTGAGGATGTTGACGAAAAGGACATCCGAAAGCACAGGAATGATGTTTTCAGGCTCTATCAGATTCTAGATCCTGATAGCAGAATAGATCTACGCCCAGCGATCAGGGAGGATCTCCTGAGTTTTCTTGCCTCGGCAGAAGCGGATAAGGCGATCAACCTGAAGGATATAGGACTGGGATCGATCAAGGTGACGGAAGCCTGCGATGATATTAGGCGGTTCTATGGAATCGATTAGGCAGATCGTCGTCACCCAGTTGAGGAAGGCTGCATCGCACAATCCGGACGTGTCTTCACCGCCGGTATGCATCCTGTGGCCCGACCATGAAGGTGTCTGGGGGTCGGCAATCTCAGCATTACAGGGACAACTGCCTGAACTCTTTGTCCTGGGAGCTTACGATCCCGAGAAAAGAACCGGCCCAGCGATCTGGCTGAGGTGCGTTCTGGCTCGGAAGTTGGAGGGGGCCTCTATCCCCGTTGATCTCACCCCGATCTTTTATCTGCCAGGTGTCAGCAGATCGGACCTCAGAGCGATCGAGTCGTGCAGGGAAGAGCTCAAGCCTTTGGCCGAGCTTCAGTATCTCGGCGTTGTCTGGTCACATCCCAATGGCAAGGATTGGACGCCACAGGCTTTCCTCAAAGTCGCATGCGGCATCGAAACAGCCTCGGACAACGCGACCAAGGATTCCGTGCCACGGGCCCTGCCGGATCTACTGGACCTGGATGTTGCAGCCCTTCAGGGCAGGCGAATCGACGCCGCGTTCCTGAACAAACTGGTGATCGGTGGCGACCCGGTAAGGGACATCCTGAAATGGATGGATAGAAGCGATTCGTTCCGAAGCGACTGCTGTGACGCAGTTTGGGCTGCATTCGTCGAGACGTGCAAGGCCGAGTTCTCCTTCAGTCCGAGCTCGGACGACATCCTTCTGGCTGCCGAACGCCTGGCGGAACACAAGGACAAGTGGAAGCAGGTTTGGGAGAGGTTCTGCGAAGCTCCCGACCGATACCCAAGCATTCCCGGTTTGATCGGTAAGTGCCCGATGCCTGCGAAAACTGACTTCTTCACCGATGCTGCTGCTTTCGAAGGCTGGCCTCAGTGGAATGAAGAGCAAGAGAAGAACCTTCTCGGTGGTCTGGCTGCCTTGAAGAATGTGGCACCCTCTACCGCACGTGAAAAGATTCTCGAACTGGAGAGCGACCACGGCTCACGTCGTAGCACCGTCTGGGGACGTCTGGGGATGGCTCCTCTGGCAACGGCCCTGGAGCATCTGGCCGTGATCGCTGCCGTGACGAAGAACCAGCTCGCATCTGGCAATGCCGAGGAACTCGCGGGGAGGTACTCGAATGCCGGCTGGAAGGCAGATGATGCCGTGCTGAAAGCTCTCGCATCCCGGGGGCGGCAGGATGAAAGGGCGGCAATCGAAGACACAGTGAGGGCAATCTATCTGCCCTGGCTGGAAGACTCGGCCCATCATCTCCAGAAGCTGGCGGAGGATGGCAAGTACCCGTTCCAGTCGTCGAGATCAGGTAAACCGGTATCTTGCGAGGACGGATGCTGCCTGGTGTTCGTGGATGGCTTGAGAATGGACGCAGGCCAGAGACTGATCTCCATGCTGGAGAAGCAAGGGTTCGACGTAACAGGACAGCCGATCTGGTCCGCCCTGCCATCAGTCACGGCTACTGCGAAGCCCGCCGTTCTGCCTGCATGGGCAGGTCTTGCAGGGCCTGATGCTTCCGCGGACTTCGAACCCGTTCTGTCACAGGGAAGCAAGTCCATCAAGGGCAGCCAGATCGTCAGGAAACAGTTGGAGTCCATCGGCTGGCAGATCCTCGATGAAAACATATCGGGTACTGTGAAGGGGAACGCCTGGTGTGAAGCCGGGGACATCGACAAGCAAGGCCATGACAGCGGGTTGAAACTTGCTGCGTCGCTTGATGCAGTTCTCGCGGAAGTTGCGGAGAAGGTGTCGATGCTGCTTTCATCAGGGTGGCCGAAGGTCAGAATCGTGACTGATCACGGATGGCTCCTCATGCCCGGAGGGCTGCCAAAGTCAGAGATGGCGTCATTCCTTGCCGAGAGTAAGTGGGGTCGCTGCGCAGCTATGAAGGCCGGAGCCCAATCGAACGAGAAGTTGTACGGATGGTTCTGGAATCCTGCTGTTCACTTCGCACTTGCCCCGGGTGTGAGTTGCTACAGGGCAAACATGGAGTACGCTCATGGAGGCATAAGCCTGCAGGAGTGCCTCACGCTCCAGCTCACAGTTCAGTCGAGGGTAGGCGCTTCATCCCTGTTCGACGTGAGAATCTCGAATGTCCGCTGGGTGCAGCAGCGCTGCCACGTTTCTCTGCAAGGGATCACCGATGGCTTGCTGATAGACATCCGGGAGGCACCGAGCAAACCTGACACTAGCTTATTGGTTGGACCCCCAAAGCAAGTGAGCGATCCCGAGCCATCTTTCGTGGTTGATGACAGCCATAACGGTAAGGCAGCTTTAGTTGTTCTTGTCGATGCGAACGGCAATGTTGTGACCCAGGTAAAAACAGTCGTGGGCGGAGGCCTGTATGGCAACGCTTGATGATCTGGATAAGCTGGCTGCTTCTGCCCTTGAAGGATACCTGGTCCGGAAGGACCTTGTAAGGACGTTTCGGCAGCAATTCCCCGTTCCCACCTATGTCGTCGAGTTCCTCCTGGGTCGTTACTGCGCCAGCATCAAGGAATCCGAGATCAGTGAAGGCCTCGAGATTGTGCAGAAGCAGCTCGAGTCCAAGGCTGTCCGTGCTGGCGAAGAAGAACTGTTTAAAGCCAGATCGCGCGAACAGGGCGAAGTGAAGATCATCGACCTCATCACAGCGAGGTTGGATGCGAAGAGCGACTGCTATCTGGCAACACTTCCCAGCCTGAGACTAACCGATGTCCGCATAGATGCCGAGCTGGTGAACAAACACGAACGGATGCTGACGGGCGGGTTCTACGCGGAAGTGTCCCTTACCTACGATGCGACCATCGCCCAGGAGAACCACGGCAGACCTTTCGGCATCATGAACCTCCGAGAGATCCAGTTGTCAAATAGAGATGTCCTCGATACGCTCGGTAAGGCGCGAGAAAAGTTCACTCCCGAGCAATGGAAGGGGTTCCTGCTCAGAAGTATTGGAATTGAGCCAACAGCTCTTTCGGAGAGGGCGAGGAATGCCTACCTGCTCCGGATGGTCCCCTTCGTAGAACGCAACTACAACATGGTCGAGCTTGGCCCCAGAGGAACAGGCAAGAGCCACCTGTTCCAGCAGATCTCGCCCTATGCCCACCTGATCTCGGGTGGTAAGGCTACTGTTGCCAGGATGTTCGTGAACAATTCGAATGGTCAGCGCGGGCTCGTGTGCCAGTATGACGTCGTCTGCTTCGACGAGATATCTGGTATCTCGTTCGACCAGAAGGATGGCGTCAACATCATGAAGGGCTACATGGAGTCCGGCGAGTTCAGCCGGGGCAAAGAAAGCATCCGTGCCGACGGAAGCATTGTGCTGGTAGGCAACTTCGAGGTTGATGTCGAGCATCAACAGCGCATCGGACATCTCCTTGGCCCGATGCCGTCCGAGATGCGAAATGACACCGCCTTCATGGACCGCATCCATGCCTACCTGCCGGGTTGGGATGTGCCGAAGATCGCCAAGGAACAGACCACAGATCATTTCGGGTTAGTCAGCGATTTCCTCAGTGAGTGCTGGAACCAGCTCAGGAACCAGACAAGGGTGCCTGCCCTGCAAAACCGGGTGTTCTTCGGTGGCGCTCTGAGCGGGCGTGACATCAATGCGGTGAACAAGACCGTCAGCGGGCTGCTCAAGCTTGTGTACCCTCTGTCTGACATGCAGATCGCAGATGAAGAGATGGACTGGGCTGTGAGAATCGGCCTCGAAGCCCGCAGGCGGATCAAGGAGCAGCAGAAAAGGATCGGCGCCGCCGAGTATAGGAATACCCATTTCAGCTTCACGCAGGGCACAGATGGAGTTGAAAGGTTCGTTTCTACCCCAGAGCTGCAAAGCGAAAGCTACATAAGCGGCGATCCTCTAGAGCCTGGCCAGGTTTGGACGATCAGCCCGGGCTCATCCGATGAGAATCCAGGGCTCTACCGCGTAGAAGTGAACGAGGGACCAGGCGCTGGAGTAAAGGTTCTCAACAAGCCTGTTCCCGCCGGGTTCCGCGAAAGCATCAGCTACGCCGAACAGAACCTGTATGCCAGGGCCAAGCAGCTAGTTGGCGACAAGGATCCCAGGCACCACGAGTTCGCAGTTCAACTTCGGGCTTTTGATGCGGCCCGGTCGGGCTCCAAGCTAGGAGTTGCCGCACTCCTCGCTCTTTGCACTTCTCTCCTTAAGAAAAGCATCAGAGGCGGACTGGTTGCCGTAGGCGAAGTCAATCTAGGTGGATCAATAGAGCCGGTGAACAATGCAGTCTCCATCGCCGAGATCGCTGTGGAGAAGGGCGCTTCTATTCTTCTCCTACCTGTCACCTGCCGTCGCCAGCTTCTGGATCTTTCGGATGATATGGCAACGAAAATTGATGTGCAGTTCTACTCGGACTCGCGCGACGCGCTGTTGAAAGCGATGACGGAGTAAGAGATTCGACTGACACTCTATAGGCGAAAGGTCCAAATAGATGCCATCAGCTGAGCATAGTCAGGAAACCACGCATATGTTTGAACCACTTGAGACGCTTGTCGAAGAGTATCTTGGAAAGTATAGCGGAGATCACCTTGTTGACTTGGAATCCTTTATTGATCCCTCAGGCGATGAACGAACACTCTACCTTGCTGCCACGGCACGGAATCGCGATGGGAAGAAGCATCCGCATCAACGCCGCATTCCTCTCGCTACACTTGAAGCTGGAGCAAGCACCTTGCTCTCCCATCTTGTTGATCTGCAATCTTGTAAGAGCTTTGATCAGCTTCATGTACTCGTTCAAAGCATTACTGAAGGCATCAAGGGGCTCGGACCCCTATACATCTACGATACCGCTTTGAGGTTCGGCTACTCGAAGAAGCTAGTACCAGAGATGGTCTATCTGCATAGTGGCACTTTGAAAGGCGCCAGAAAGCTTGGCTTGCGTTCAACGACAATGACTTTACTAAAAGAGCATCTGCCATCCGGATTAAGCAGGCTTTCATCAATGGATACTGAAGACTTTCTCTGTCGGTTCAAGAATAGACTACACTCAACAAACAGCTGAACCGATGCATACCGATATCTTTCAATTAACTGGTGGACAGGAGGATACGAAGATTATCGAAAGCCGTATAATTGAAATCCTATTGTCCGCTGGCAATCAAAGATCGCCACTTCGTCCCACTGAGCTTTACAACGAGGGATGGATGCTACGGCTGATTCTAGATTGGTCTGAGCGTCATGCGATGTTCTCGCATCCTTTGCACTTTTTCAAGAATGCCAGATGGTGCTCCGAGGGACTTCTTGCTTCTTCATTCCTTCCGCGATTTCGTGGAGATCCATTGGCCGAGGCATGGACACACGCAGATGGTGTCATCGGTCACTTCTCGGTTGGGAATTTCGGATGTGGCGATATCTCCCTTGCGGATAACGCAAAGCAGTTCGTCATTGTTGAGGCGAAGTTAAATAGCCCCCTATCAACTGGAACGAAGAACGCGCCGGGGTTTGACCAAGCTGCTCGAAGTGTCTCCTGTATCACAGAGGTTCTGATGCGAGCAAACCGTCGGCCGGAGAGTCTTGAGAAGATTGGGTTCCTTCTGCTTGCTCCTAAGTTACAGCTAGAGAAAGGAGTCTTTAGCGATCTTCTCAGTCGAGATAGCGTACGCGGAAAGGTCAAGGAGCGTGTTCGACAGTATCATGGAGATAAGGACGCCTGGTATTCTGACTGGTTTGAACCGACACTTGATGCAATAGAAGTCAGATATTTCTCCTGGGAATCGCTCGTTGATGAAGCCGGTCAAGCCTACCGTGCATTCTACAAAAAATGCTTACAGTCCAACCGATTATCTGCTCCAACTGGCTTGACAATGGATGAAGACTGCCGCCGAATTTACCAATTTGTCAAACAATCTCGCCCAAGGCGAATCGTTACTTCTTCAGCGAACAGGTCCTGTGATGGGCTCGCCGCTGAAATGGAAAGTGAAGATTTTGATGAAGAGGAGAGTTCACAACAGGAGTCATTAAGAAGGATAGATCAATGAGCGCATTTGATGAGTTGATTATAGCTCTGCAGCAAGGGCGTGAATCGAGCCTGATGGGCGACAGCGACAATGCAAGGGATCTTCTGAGTCGGATCTATGATGAACGGTATCACAAGGGGGCCTATCATAAAGAACGTTTCCAGTTTCGAGTGAACCTCCAAAAGAAGGAAGACGTCGCATCATATGCGGGGATTATCACTGCAGAAAACCCGCCTTCGGGTCCATATCAGGGTACATCATTTGTTTGGTTTCCTGGTGAAAAGGGTAGTGTCGCCGCATTGGGAATTGGGACTGATGGATTCGGCGCTGACAGTTATATCTTGGGGCGACCAGGTCATGCTCGAAGGCTTAGGGCCTTATCCCATCTCCATAGAGGTAAGATTTGGGTAAAGCCTGATCTACTTGATATCTCAACAGAAGTACCTGGTGTTGTAACGGATAGTTGGCCAAATATTCCAGCCGCATTAAAGGCATACTCACGAGTCATCTATGCCGCAACGGTAATGCACAGCAACAAAGATAGTGATGCAGTGGCAGATCTGCTGGACCTATTCTTCCACGAACATGGGATACCGCTAACGGGAGAGACTAAGACCCGTTGGGAGCACCAGCTTGAACGGATCGCTGGAGCAGTTTTTCCAGCTGCGACTGAAGAGCAGATACTAAAGTTACTTAGAGAGCGAAGATTCGTTGTCTTGGAGGGTCCTCCCGGAACAGGAAAGACACGCCTCGCCTATCAGATTGCGAACAAAATTGGTTCAGCGACTAAAGTACAGTTTCATCCTGCGAGGACCTATGAGGATTTCGTAGTTGGCATCTTCCCTCGTCCGATAGAGCAGGGGTTGGCCTTCGATGTCAGGTCAGGGGATCTACTTGTCGCCAATTCCGCAGCACAAGAGCACGAGCATGTTCTTATCCTTGATGAAATCAATCGTGCAGATCTAGCGCGCGTTCTTGGGGAAGCGGTAGTCCTATTCGAGGTCGGTGAGACTGAGCGAAGTGTTCGACTCCCACAAACCCCAGATGGCCACAACCAAGACTTGCAGCTCTCACCAAATCTTCTTGTCCTTGGCACCCGAAACACAGCTGACCGGACAATAGCTCGTATGGATATTGCCATTCGTAGGCGATTCGCTTTTGTTTCCATTTGGCCTGATCTAGAAGCTGTTATCAAGGAAGAAGTCGATTTCGCAATCAAAGCCTTTTCAGACGTTATTCATACATTCGTTGAATTTGCAGACGAGGAAACTCTGCGGCTTATCCCTGGACATGCCTACTTTCTTGATCCCCGTCCTGACCTAGACTCTTCCGGGCGACCAGATCGCGTTGCAAACCGCATATGTTTTGAACTACTGCCTTTACTCAGGCACTACCTCGATGAAAAACTCTGCGGTCCGGCAAGCGAGGCTATCGCTGGCCTTGCTGACCGTACCGAAGTTCTGTTGCTTGAGCATTGATGCCAGCCCGCCAAAGAAGGAGAGGACGTCCCCAAGCCTCGCTTTTCGCAGCGGTATCGTCGTCGCATCCTCTGCTCAAGTCCCGCGATCATGGAGAATGTGTCACTATTCATGCTCGGGATATCGGAACGAATGGCGAACGGTGGATTGAGCCATTCCTGGCAGTAAATGCACAAAGTTTTAAACGTCTTGAACTGAAGCATGATATTCAGTCCACTCCTGAGCTTCAAGTGTTATTGAAGCCTGGAGCACAGATTGGCGCCATTCCACTTCTGAGCCCATCTACTCAAAAAGTACTCGCAGGTCTTCTCATTGAACCACGCTTTAAATGGTCTTCATTAGGCGCCGTATTCAACGCGATAGGATACTCTGTAGAACCCAATCTAGGTGGATCCTCATTAGTTCCTGGCTCAGCACGTGAGGTGCCACCTTGGCTTCTCGCCGGCCCAGTCATCGAGCGGATTTCTGCCCTTATGAACCATATGCGTCGAGGGTTCGTTGATCGACGTGAGCAAAGAACGAGCCCACGTGGTCGTGTCGACTGGACAAGTTGGGCTACGCGGCAGGTTCCAGGGGGCAAGTGGACATCATTCCCCTGCCAATTCACCGAGCCCGACCACGATCCCGATCTGATCGCTGCAATTCGTTGGACTCTGTCGCATCTAAGCGAGGAACTTTCAATGCTCGTTTGGTCACCGCCAGCGAAGTATCTTCTTCAGCTCACTAACGAAATGCAATCTGAACTTGGTTTTGGCCCGAAAAGGCGGCCACGCGACACCTGGTTGTCACCCGGCTCCAGTGAATGGGTCAATTCAGCAATGGAAGCTATGACCTGGGTTGCAGAGGATCGCGGGCTCGGAGGAGCAAGAAGCCTTGACGGCCTTGCCTGGAACCTCTCGATCGACGCTGTTTGGGAGGCCTGGATCGCTTCATTTTCTGCTGATCTCTCCCGCCATCTTGGAATGGTCGCAAGTCCCTTCCAATCGGCAAGGCGATTCCTCCACTGGCATGGTCCAGCTAAGTCAATGACAGCTCTTTTCCCCGACGTAGAGCTTCGATCACAAGAGCGAGTTGTATGGATAGATGCCAAGTATAAGCGCCATCTAATGTTACTTGCTCAAAAGGGATGGATTGGGCTGTCCGAGGAGGTTCGTATTGAACATCGAGCGGATCTACACCAGGCTTTAGCTTATGCATCTCTTGCAGACGCGCCTCAGGTAGACACTCTTCTGGTCTACCCGCGCAGTGATAATGACGATTCTGTCCTCACGACTGTAGCCACAGTGACCTCTGGAAGGCGGCGAGTACGGCTGGTTCTTGCCTCGGTCCCTTTCGGTTTCCGTAACCCTGAGAAGAAAGAGCAATGCCTTAGGGATTTCCGTGAGCTGCTTTCTTCTTGAGTGTATCGAACCCTTCCCTTGTTATAAGGCTATCAAATGCTGTTTACCCTAAGAAAGAATCGCTGTTCTACTTTTTCGGCAACCGAGGGTATCTTGTCTGAAAAGGACCGGATTGCATGAAACCTCTAGATGCAAGATGAACAAAGTACTATCCTCTTCTCCGCTGTCAACGCCGTTTTCTAGCGTGACGGTTTCGCCGGTTTGGGTGTGACAGTTTTCTTGTCGGCATTCCTCCCTTCGGTTTCGGTGTCGAGTTCGGGGATCAGACCGAGCTTTCTATGGTCGCGAAGCCTGTAGCTTTCTCCCTGGATGTTGACCGTGATTGAGCGATGCAGCAGCCTGTCGAGCAGGGCCGCCGTCATGATGCTGTCGGGGAGGATCTCTCCCCAGCGTCCCCATGACTTGTTCGAGGTCAGGATCAAGGGCTTCTGCCGCTGGTACCGGACGGCAATCACGTCGAAGAGGAAGGAGCCTTCGGGCCTTTCCAGCTGAGTGTAGCCGATCTCGTCGAGTACGAGGAGGGCCGGCCTGGCGAGGATCCCGAGGAGGCGGCCGAGGCGGTCCTGTCTCGCCGCCTCGCGGTACTTCCTCACCAGGTCGCTCATCGTCGTGAAGTAGGCTTTGTGCCCAGCTTCTATGGCCTTGAGGGTCAGACCTACCGCCAGGTGGGTCTTGCCCACCCCGGGAGGCCCGAGGAAGATCACGTTCACCCCTTCGGCCATGAAGCGCATCGTGCTCAGCCGGTCCATCACCTCTCGATCAAGGCCGGGCTGGGCGCTGAAGTCGTACTCTTCGAGGGTTCGCCGATAGGGCAGGCCGGCGAACTTCATGTTGGTCTCGACCGTGCGCTCGTGACGAGCCCTGGCTTCCATGCCCAGCAACCTGTCCAGAGCCTCGGCCACCGAGAGATCCTCCAGTCTCACGCTCTCCAGGACGTTGTCCAGCGCGTCACGGGCCACGAGCAGCCCGAGATGCTCGAGCCGCGACCGGGCAGACTCACATGCCAGCGACGCCTGCAAGGCTTGCCTCCTCGTAGATGGACAGCGGCCGCTCCTGCACCAGTGGCACCGCGTACTGGCTGAAGCGCGGAACACGGCCACGAGGACGCCCGTAGACAGGCTTCGCGGCGATCTCCCGGCACATCGCCGCATGTGCCATGTCCATCTGCGGGGGCGAGCCTGCGGGCATCCTCCTGTGCTCACCGATCAGGATCGACTCACTGTAGATCCGCAGCATCCCGTCCACACCCTCGTACACGTCCACCGGCGTCCCTCTCCGACGGGTTAGAGCCCGGGGATCCACAGAGTACCGGACTCCCTTCCACGAGATCGTCCCGTCGTGATCCGCAAGGCGCTTCACCGGATGCGAGGTCGGATAGCTCCTCGTCTGCAGCGCACCGATCGCCGCCAGATCCTGCGGTAGGAGGTCGATCGGACGCTTCCGCGTCGTCCCGTGATCCCGCACGTTGGCTACCGTGGCAAGCCAGGTCCTAAGCTGGCCGTTCAGATCATCGAGATCGACGAAGCTCCTCCCCTCGAGGAACGACTTCTCGATGTATCCGATGCCTCGCTCGATCTTCCCCTTCGCCTGAGGCCAGTACGGCGGACACACCTCGGGCTCGAAGCCCCACCACGCCGAGAAGCATCTGAAGTCCTCGTTGACCACCGCCGGCCGGCTCTGTGCACGCGGATGGTCGACTGCCTGCTTCATGTTGTCCATGAGCACCTCGGATGGCACCCCGCCTGTCTCCACGAACGACTTCTCCAGAAGCCTCAACAGCTCCGGCCGCCGACTGCTCATGGTGAACTCCGCCCACAGGTACCGCGAGTAGCCCAGCACCAGGGCAAACAGGAACAACGGCTTCCTCTCCCCTCGATGCTCTATGCTTCCGCAATCACCCCAGTCCACCTGCGCCTGTCGACCCGGCTCCGTCTCGAACCGCTGCACAACCCGGGCGATGTTCTCCTCCCGCACCTCCGCAGCGTACTCCTTCAGAATCGTTATCCCTCCAGAGTACCCCAACTCACGCAACTCCCCAAGCAGCACCGGCGCCGGGATCGTGTAATCCCGGAGCCGGCTCCGCACATACTCCTTGTCCGGCTCAAGCTTGCTCACCCGGCGCCGTACTCGACCCTCTTCACGCGACAGCCACCTATAGATCGTCTGCCGGCTGACTCCCTGCACCCTCGCCATCTCCGCTACCTTGCATCCTCGCTGCTTCATACGCTTGGCCTCGTGAGCCTTCCAGTCTATACTCGCACACCACAATCGCCTCGACCTCCTGGCTGCTGTTCAGGGAACGGTTTGCACCCCGAAAATGCAGCCAGGAGGTCACTATCAGCACCGGGTCTCCCCGGAAACTGTCACATCCTATCCGGCGATTCTGTCTACCTTACAAACGGCGCTGACACCGCCGACGGAGTGCTCTGATGCGATTCGTTCTCTCCAGCCGCATCGATAGAGGGCTGCTGCCGCTGATCCTGGCGGATCAACCGGCTGAGGCCGGTGAGATCAATGTTGATCCGACCCGGCTTCTAAGTTATCTCGAAGCCCAGCTCGGATTGGCCATTCCCGAGCAGCACGAGGTTCTGCGAGCGCTCAGATTGCTATGCAAGCTGGACGTAGAAGGCGCCTTCTGGGCCGAATCAGCCGCGAAGGACCCTCTCGCGACAGCGATGCGACTGCTTCGCTGGAACGAAGAACTGCGGCTAGCCGGATGGCGGGGGCAGGCGGTTTCGCCCAGGCTGGGGCAGCTTGCGGAGCTGATGGAGGGCTCGCCTCCGGGCATTGCCGGACGTGTCACCCGGGTGATCGAGGCATTGAAGATCCAGGAAGTCGATCTCGATTCGATCGAGCTCCCGGGCATGAGCAGGGGCGAGTTGCCGGTGCTGTTCCACCACCTGCTCGAAGCACTCGAAGCCGGGGGCACCGTCATCACCGAACGCCCCCTCGAAACCGCCAGCGGCATCGGCGACCTCGCGGGATGCCTCGAAGAAGGCTACTCGCCTTCCGGCACCGGCGAACTGAGGATGATCCGACCGCAGGGGCCGCTCGCAGCGGCCGATCTCGTTGGGGCATGGCTAGCAGGTCTCGATGACCTGTCCGGAACCGTGATCGTGGGCGGCGACGAGATCCTGGACAACGCCCTGCACAGGTACGGGCTGCCCACACTGGGGGCCTCCAGGGCTTCCGGCGGCGATTCGCTCCTCCAGATCCTTCCGCTTGTGATCGCCCTCGGCTGGGCGCCGCAGGATCCTCGCGTCGCCCTAGAACTCCTCTCGCTTCCCGAGTCGCCTGTTCCCCCCGGCATAGCACACAGGCTGATCGAAGCCCTCAGGCAGTGGCCGGCGATCGGGAGCGATGACTGGAACGGAAAGCTGGCAGCAGGCATCGAGGCCATCCCCGACGAGGACAGACGGAATCGCGTCCTGGGGCGCCTGGAGGTCCTGTTCTCACCCGGGGCCGATGGCGAGGGGTTCCCGGCAACCGGGCTGGACAGGCGCGTGGGTGCCATCGAGACCTGGGCGAAGGGCATGGCGCAGAACGCTGGAGAACAGGAGTGGCGCTGGGATTGCCTGCTCCACCAGCTTGCCGCATTCCGAAGGCTTTACCGTGAATCCGGGTTCGAAACTCTCCCGCGACCTCTGGTCGAGAAGCTGGTTGTGGCCGCAACTTCGCAGATCAGCCTGCCGCCGACTCATGCCGCCCAGGCCGGGCTGGTGTCGGTCGATGATCCCGGGGCGGTAATCTATCCCGTCCGCAGAGTGGTCTGGTGGAACTTCACGGAACGCAGCGCCCCGTCGGTGGATCAGCCCTTCCTGGCGCCTGAGGAGAAGGCTTCTCTGGAAGCGCTGGGCTGCGAGTTCCCGGAGCCTGCTGAGCTGGCCGCGCGGAACAGCCGGGCATGGCGTTGCCCCATGCAGATGGCTTCCAAAGCTGTGCTGCTGGTCTGCCCGCGGTTCGGGGCCGACGGTGAACCGGAATCGCCCCATCCGCTTTGGGACGAGATTGTGTCCGGCCTGGAGAGGGATCAGGCTGCCAAGCTAGTTGGCGAGATGCCCTGCGGTGTCTCGGCGTGCCGGAAGGTCGATGCTCTTCCCGTGCCGGTGCCGAAGAAGGAATGGCACGTCATCCCGCCCGTCAGGATCGGCTATGCGCGTCCGTTCTCGCCCAGCGTGCTCGAGAAGCTGCTGGGCAACCCACTCTACTGGGTCCTGGAGTATCCCGGCCGCCTTCGAGCCGGGCGGTTCGATCCCCTGTCCTCCGGCCCCCTGCTTATGGGGAGCCTGACGCACGAAATCGTGGGCGGCCTCCTCGCGGAATGCGTAGAGAAGAAGCTCCACGATCCGGATGAGGTCTTCGGGATCGCCGGCGGGAGGTTCGACGCGCTCGGTCCCAGGATGGCAGCGAGTTTCTTCATGCCAGGCCAGGAGCGGGAGAGGGCCAGGCTGCGGCACACCGTTGCGAGCGTGGCCAGGGATCTGTTCAGGCACATATCCGAGAACGGCGCTACGGTGAAGGCCGTGGAGACCACCCTGGAGGGCGAGATCGACGGTATAGCCCTGAAGGGAAGGCCCGACCTGGTTCTGGGCGGTCCCGACATCGTGCTGGACATGAAGTGGGGGAAAACGGGCGACCGTCGTAAGGAGCTCGAGGAAGGCGGAGCCCTCCAGCTCGCGGTCTACGCCGCACTCCTCCAGCGCCGGGTGTCGATCGGCTACTACATCACCGAGAAGCGGAGCCTACTGGTCTGCGGTCCCTCCGGACTGGACGGCACGAGGGTGGAAGGTCCCGAGCCCGGCGAGGTCTGGGAGGCGGCCAGTGCAGCAATCAAGGAGCGCCTGGAGCAGTTCGAGGAAGGCCTTGTGGAGGATACCTGCGCCCTTGCGGCAGGAGAGGAGTTGCCTAAGAGCAGTCGTCTCCTCGAGGGCTGCCTCGTGATCGCCCCCAGGCCCGAACGGTTCGCTCTGAGTCGGATCAGCGGCGGGACGGTGGAGGGATGAACCCCATCAAGATCATCACCGCCAGCGCCGGCAGCGGGAAGACCTACAGGCTTGCCGAAGAGCTTTACGATGCCGTGAGCAGCGGGGAAGCCCGCCCGGAAGCCATCCTTGCCACAACCTTCACGGTGAAGGCCGCGTCGGAGCTGAAGCAGAGGGTGCGGGGGAAGCTGCTGAAGTCCGGGTTGTGCGCGGAGGCCGAGAGGCTCGGTGCCGCGCGGTTCGGCACCGTGAACGCTGTCTGCGAGCGTCTGGTGGACGAGTATGCCTTCGAGCTGGGGCTGCCGCCCGGGATGACGGTGTTGGACGAGGAAGCAGCGGCCCGTGTGATGAAGGAGGTGATCTCCTCCGTCCTGACCGACGAGGAGATCGAGCTTGCCGGAAGGCTCGACCAGGCTTTCCAGAAATGGGAATGGCGGGATGAAGTCGGACGGATAGTCGCCCGGGCGCGGTCGAACGGCATCAGTGCCGAGGCGCTGCCGGGCTTCGCGAAACGAAGCAGGGAGGGCTGCCTTGCCAACCTGGGGAAGCCCGCGGACGACGGGCCCGGGGTGGACCGGAAGCTGATCGAGGCGGGCGAGAGATTTCTCGCGGTTTTCCCCTCACTGTCCGACACCACGGGCGGTACCGGAGGAATCGTCAGAGATCTCCGTTTGACGCTCCGGAAGCTGCGGGAGGGGCCGGTCGCCTGGAAGGAATGGGCCAGGCTGGCTTCTGCGAAACCGGGTAAGAACTCGCGGGACGCCTTCGCAGAAGTCCAGGAGGCCGCAGCAGCGCACGACAGGCATCCCGGCATCCATTCCGACGTGGCCTCGGCCATAGACCTCGTGTTCACGCTGGCCGGACGTTCGATGAGGGAGTACCAGACCTACAAGCAGACGCACGGCGTGATCGATTTCCCCGACCAGGAGATGTACGCCCTCGAACTCCTGGACCGTCCGGATGTCAGAGAGAGGCTGTCCGCCGATCTGGACCTGGTGCTCGTGGACGAATTCCAGGACACCAGCCCCATCCAGCTCGCGATCTTCCTCAGGCTAGCGTCCATTGCGAAGCGCAGCGTCTGGGTGGGCGACCAGAAGCAGGCCATCTTCGGTTTCCGGGGCACCGATCCCTCCCTGATAGACTCCGTGATCGAGAAGGTCTGCGCGGATTCGGAACCGGAATCCCTGCCGAGGAGCTGGCGCAGCCGCCCCGGCCTCGTGAAGCTGACTTCGGAGCTGTTCGTCCCGCCATTCGCCGCAGCAGGCATCCCGCGCGGGCGTGTAAGCCTGGAGCCCGCCTTGGATGAGCCTGCGGAGGACCTGGGTGAGATCCTGGAGCAGTGGGTCCTCGATTCGAAGAACATCTCGAACGATGCCCTGGCTCTTGCGGAGGCGGTCTCGAACCTGCTGGCGGACGAGGTTTCCGTCCGCGATCCGGGGGACGGGGCTGTCAGGCGGCTCCGGCCCGGTGACGTCGCGATCCTCTGCTGGACCAACAAGACCTGCACCGCAGTCACGAAGGCCCTCGAATCCCGCGGAATCCGTGTGTGCATGCCCCGCCCCGCCCTCCTGGCCACGCTCGAGGGTCGGCTGGCGACGGCCGGTCTGAGGTTATGGGCCGATCCCGGAGATTCGCTTGCCGAGGCGGAGACTGCCTATCTGACGGAATACCCGGACAGAGGCGATGCCTGGCTGACCCGCGTGGTGGAGAAGGCGGGAGACAGACCCTTCGAGGACAACCCTGCCGTTTCGGCTATCGAGAAAGCGCGCGCCGCCTGCCCCGGAGCTTCGCCGGTCGAGGCCCTCGATGCGGTGATGGAATCCGCCAGGCTGGTCGAGACCTGCCACAGGTGGGGGAACACGCAGGCCAGGCTCGCGAACCTCGAAAAGCTGAGATCCCATGCGGTGCTCTACCAGGCCAGGAGGCTCGAAGAAGGATCGGCCGCCACAGTCGTCGGGCTCTACCAGCATTTAATGGCCCTGGTGGAGGCGGAGGTAGACGATCAGGGCGAGGCCTCCGGGCAGGATGCGGTGACAGTGAGCACGTGGCACAGGGCCAAGGGGCTGGAGTGGCCCGTGACGGTTCTCTTCGAGCTCGACAAGAAGCCCCGTGACAAACCCGCCCTCGGAGTCCACGCGCTTACCGACGGGGCCGCCATGAGCCTCGAGGACCCCCTCGCGGGCAGATGGATCCGCTACTGGCCCTAGCCCTACGGAGATACGAGCAGCGGCATCCTGTTCAACGATCGGCTCGCGAGCTGCGCGGAGAACGTGTTGGCCGTCGACCGGGAGCGCCGCGAGCATCTCAGGCTGCTCTACGTCGGATGGACCCGGGCGCGGGACAGGCTGGTCCTGGCCGGTAGAAAGAAGGCGCTTGCCGCCGGGATGGTCTCGCTA
>MTKZ01119538.1_pt3 | contig 36614 bp, 31 predicted proteins | sample 1042781 | NCBI WGS metagenome assembly MTKZ01 (sample SAMN06212207, study PRJNA360539) | anaerobic digester metagenome | biome: Wastewater treatment plant; material: sludge; isolation source: anaerobic digester fed with sludge from wastewater treatment plant | place: Denmark: WWTP Viborg ...
GACCTCATCGAGCACCGCCCGATCGAGGACCGGGGGCACGAACCCGGCCCCGATCCCCTCGATCCGGTGTACGCCCGGGCTCCCCCCGGCGAGGACCGGCGACGCCTCCGGCTCCACCCCCACGATGCGGACCCCGGGCCGGCGCCGCTTGAGGAACCGCCCCACGCCGGTGATCGTCCCGCCGGTCCCGATCCCGGCGACGAACACGTCCACCTCCCCGCCGGTGTCCCGCCAGATCTCCTCGGCCGTGGTGCGCTCATGGGCGCGGGGGTTGGCCGGGTTTTCGAACTGGTTCGGCAGGAACGCCCCCCGCGCGGCCAGCTCCCGCGCCGCGCGCACCGCCCCGGTCATCCCCGCCGCGGCGGGGGTGAGGACGAGCTCCGCCCCGAGGGCGGCGAGGATCACCCGCCGCTCGGGGGACATCGCCTCCGGCATCGTGAGGATGAGCGGGTACCCGCGGAGTGCGCACACGAAGGCGAGGCCGATCCCGGTGTTCCCCGACGTCGGCTCGACCACGGTCCCCCCCGGCACGAGCGCGCCCCGCTCCTCGGCGTCGGCGATCATCGCCCACGCCACCCGGTCCTTGACGCTCCCGAGCGGGTTCCACATCTCGAGCTTGGCGAGGATCCGCGCCCCGGTCCCCTCCCCGAGCCGGAGACGGACGAGGGGGGTGTTCCCGATGAGCTCGGTCACGGTCGCATGGACGGGCACCCTGACCTCCCAGGAGGCGATGAGAAGATCCTGTTCCGAAGTGGACTACCGCGACGGGGGGACGCCGCGACAAAGGCGACCACCCCGGCAGAACCCCTGTCCCCTCACGCGCACGCACCCCCTTGATCGAAGCTGGGGCGGAGGGTAGCCCGTCCCCGCCCCGCCGTCAACCCCGTATCCTCTCTTGGCCGTTCCCGCCCGGGGAGATCCGCCTGGCGTGGCACCCCCGGTCGGGGGCCCTTCCCGGAGACCCTGGGTCGGCGCCGCTCGCCCCGCCCTCTCCCCCAAGTTCCTTTTCCCCTTCCTTGAGGGAGGGGCGCGGGGGAGGGTGACCCCCTCACCCTCCCCTCTCCGGGGGGGAGGGATTGAAGGTGAGGGGGCGCCGCTCGCGGAGCCCGGCCTCCGCCCGACGGCCCCGCCGCCCACCGACCACGGTGCCGGCCACCACCCCGGAACTCTTGACAGGGGGCGGCGGGGTCACTATCATCGGCCATGTATCCTCTGGCAAAGGGAGGTGGTGGGCGGGACGAAGGGACTCATGGGGTAGCGGGGTTTCGGGATCCCGAATGTGTGGAACCACAAACTGAAATTGACCTAAGCATCAAGGAGGATGGATCTATGAAGCGGGCTCTCGCAATTGCAGTTGCACTTTGTACGTTGGGAATCGTGGGGTTCGGTCAGATCACGGGCAAGTGGACGGGCAACGTGTGCCTCCTGCCTACCACCACGCTGACGAGTGGCCTGACCATCGGGTACACGATCAATGGGATCACGATCACGAGCATCAGCAGCTTCGGCGCCACGGGGCTCACCGGGGAGCAGTTCGCCCTCACGGGCGCGTTCGGCCCGTTCAACCTCAGCGGCAACATGTACTTCGATGTCACCGATGTTGCCTACATGGGGAGCAAGATCTCGACGAGCTTCGACTTCGCCGGGGTCGGGGTCGGCCTGAAGGTCCTGCACTGGGACTCAACCTACACCGCCAACATGTTCACCGACAGCAGTGTGTTCCCGTACACCCGGCCGTTCCGGGAGTACCCGATCCTTGTAGCAAGCCCGTGTCAGACGGAGCCGGGCGTGTGGGGCATGATGTACATCCTGACGGGGAAGGTGGAGCCGCTCAACGTCCGGGCCTCGTTCGTCGACTGCTGCGAGGGGATCGAGTTCTACGACCTCTATCTGTGGCTGGACGACGTCTCCCTGTGCTGCGGGATCGCCCTCGATGCGGAGGTCTACTTCCTGAAGGAGGGCGGCTTCCAGTACCTGTCCCTCTCCGGGTTCAGCATCCCGCTCTGCTGTGGCGTGTACTTCGACTTCGGGATCGAGTTCGGGGTGGACTACAAGGAGATCTCGTTCACGCCAGGGTTTGAGGGGCTCGGGGTCGAGGGGTGCTTCACCGTGTACGGCGACGCCCTGTTCGACGAGGACGCGCCGATCTGGGAAGGGATCGAGATCTACGGGTTCAGCCTCAAGTGCACGCTCGGCGACTGCAACTACTTCGAGATGATCGAGGCGTTCGACCCGGGGTGGATGAACACCTACGTCCTCTCGAGCGCGGATGACTTCAACATCGGGTGCGGCGAGTTCGAGCTCATTAAGCTCGGGTTCTGCGGCGCGGCTTGCTGCGGCGGCCAATACACCGTCGACCTCAAGATCTGGTTCGGCGAGGCGGGTGGCCTGTTCGACATCACCCGGTTCGGGTTCGCGGCGGGGATCCCGCTCATGCAGAACCTGACCCTCAACGTGACGGGCGCCATGCCGGCCGGCGGCACCTGCCAGGTCACTTCGACCTTCTGCGTCGGCTGGACGTTCACGTTCTAGTTTAGTTTCTGTAGTCGGGGCACGTCCCCGACGACGATCACGGGCCCCGGACTCCGGGGCCCGTTCTTTTCCCCCTCACCCTGCCCTCTCCCCCCATCGGGGGGAGAGGGATTGAAGGTGAGGGGGGGGAGGGAAAGAGAAGGGCCCCGGCTTGGCCGGGGCCCCCACAGCTCGATCCGACTTAGCGGCAGCCCGCCTCGGATTCGACATACTCGATGTCGTAGTGGATGAACGTGCAGTCAGGCCAGGTGGCGCGGCCCGAGCAGAACCCGACGCGGAAGTTAGCCGACGGCAGGAGCGCCGAGGCCCCCGGCCGTGCGCTCAGGATGAGCGGGTTCGCCCCACCCGGCGGGTTCACCTTGCACGACCGCAGGTAGACGATGCTCTGGGGTCGCGAGGCTGGTTTGGCCACCCCGTCGCCGTCGGTGTCGAGGTACAGGGTGAGCTGCATCGAGGTCGCCCCGGTGAGGTCGAACGCGAGGTCGGCCCACCCGGAGCCGATCGTCCCCGTCCACACGAGCTTCGTGATGCCACCGGAGGCAGTGATCGCCGGGCTCGGCCCGGCGGGAGTGAACACGCGGTTCGCGAACGTCCCCCGGGTTTCGAGGGTCACCGCGAACGGCCGCGGGGAGGTCCAACTCGCGTCGCCGGCGACGGTGACATGCCACTTGTTCTCCACGTCGCCCCACACGTAGATCCCGGGGCGGTCGATCGTCGGCATCCCGGGGAGGGTGGGAGGAGGCGGCGGTGGCGTGCCAACCTGGATCGTGCGCGTCGTGGTCCCGGTGGCGCCGAGGTTGTCGGTGACGGTGAGGGTGACGACGTAGACCCCGGCCAAGGTGTAGGCCTTGGTGATGGGCATCCCCGTCCCGGTCGTGCCATCGCCGAAGCTCCAGCTGTAGGCGGTGATCGTCCCATCCGGATCGGACGAGGCCGCTGCGTTGAACGTGACGTTCTCCCCCGGATCGGGGTTCGGCGGGGAGAAGGTGAACGACGCCGTAGGGGGCTGGTTCGGCGTCCCCACGGTTACGGTGCGGGTGGTGGTGGCGGTCGCGCCCCGGTTATCGGTGACGGTGAGGGCCACGGTGTAGGTGCCACCGGAGCTATACCGCTTCTGGATCTGGGATCCGGTCCCGGTCGCCCCGTCGCCGAAGTTCCAGGCCCAGGATGTGATCGTGCCGTCGGGGTCGCTCGACCCCCGGCCATCGAACGTGATCCACTGGTTCGGAAGCGGATTCGCTGGCGAGAAGGTGAACGACGTCGTCGGGGGCTGGTTCGTGGGAAGGATGATGGTGAATGGCGCGCTCGCCTCCGCCCACGAGCCACTGGGCACGTTCGCGGCGAGCCAGGAGCGGACCTGGGATAGGAACAACGCCCCGTTCGTGGCGAGGATCGGGAACCCCGTGCCGTAGCTCGTCGGGAAGTAGGGGATCACCCGGTCGGAAGCGAACCCGACGATCTGCTCGGGGCCCACTGGCTCCGCCGTGGTGTAGGAGTAGGCCGTGGTCCGCGGGAGCTGGGTCGTCCCCGCGGGAAGCTGGGGGCTTGGCTCCCACCGGTTGGGGAAGATGAACACCGCCCGCCCCGCCGCGTCGAGCTCGATCAGGTACACGTAGCTCGCCCGGGACAGGGTCACCGTGACCCGCACCGGCTCGCCCACGGCGTAGGTGGACTTGTTGGTGGCGACGGTGAACCCGAGCGCCGGCACGGCCGCGGTGATCGTCACCGGACGGGTGTTGTTCGCCTCGTCCGATTCGCTCACCTGACCGTTGGCGTCCGCTATCGCGGTGAACGTCTCCGGGGAGGTCGAGAGAGGCAGGCTGAACGTCCGCATCGTGGACGCCCCGGCCGCGAGGGACGAGACCGTCGCGTCCTGGTACGAGGCCGCTCCCTGGAGCCGCAGGACGAACGAGCCCGCGGAAGCGGACCCCTGGTTCCGCACCGTCACCTGGAACGTGACCGTGGACCCGAGGGTCGGGGTCGGCGGACTGTAGGTGATCGCGTCCACCACGAGGTCCGGACGGGCCACCGGCCCGGTCACGGTCACCGGACGGGTGTTGTTCGCCTCGTCCGATTCGCTCACCTGACCGTTGGCATCCGCCGTGGCGGTGAACGTCTCCGGCGAGGTCGAGAGCGGTAGGCTGAACGTCCGCATCGTGGACGCCCCGGCCGCGAGGGACGAGATCGTCGCGTCCTGGTACGAGGCCGCTCCCTGGAGCCGCAGGACGAACGAGCCCGCGCTCGCCGAACCCTGGTTCCGCACCGTCACCTGGAACGTGATCGTGGACCCGAGGGTCGGGTTCGGCGGACTGTAGGTGATCGCGTCCACCACCAGGTCCGGACGGGCCACCGGCCCGGTCACGGTCACCGGACGGGTGTTGTTCGCCTCGTCCGATTCACTCACCTGACCGTTGGCATCCGCCGTGGCGGTGAACGTCTCCGGCGAGGTCGAGAGGGGCAACGTGAACGTCCGCATCGTGGACGCCCCGGCCGCGAGGGACGAGACCGTCGCATCCTGGTACGAGGCCGCTCCCTGCAGCCGCAGGACGAACGACCCCGCGGAAGCGGACCCCTGGTTCCGCACCGTCACTTGGAACGTGACCGTCTGCCCCAGGGTCGGCGTCGTTGGACTGTAGGTGATCGCGTCTACGATGAGGTCGGCCTGGGCCACGGTCTGGGGCCGGGCCTCGAGCCGGCCCGCGCCGAACGCATACGGATCCCCCATCGGAACGCAGAACGCAAGGATCCGGCTCGCAAGCGAGCTCCGGTTCAGGCTCGGTGCCTCCGCCTTGAGCAAGGCGGCGACCCCGGCCACGTGTGGCGCCGCGGCCGACGTCCCGGGGAACGGGCTGTAGTAGCTCACCCCGGTCGTGACGTTGTCCGGGGCGGCGAGGTCGGGCTTGGCGCGCCCGTCCCCGGTCGGCCCGCGCGAGGAGTAGGGGGCGATTGGCCCACTCGTATAGTTCGTCCAGTTGATCGCCCCCACCGACAGGACCTCAGCTGCGTTCGCCGGGGCGGGCATGCTCGATTCGGACACGGCGGGAGTGAGGTCGTGGACGATCGAGAACACCGAGAGGCGTCGCGTGGCCCCGCTCGCCTTCTGGATCCGCACCCGGTACGTCCCGCTCGACCCGGCGGTCGTGGTGATGCGCTCCGTCGGCTGCTCGGTCCCGCCCTGGGTAGCGGTGGAACTCGCGACAAGCGTGCCGGTCGGGCCAAAGAGGTAGAGGTCGTAGTCGTCCCCCGTCGCCGGCCAGGCGTCCCACGTGAGGTAGAACGCGATCTGCTGCCCGGCGGTGGCGGCGAAGGTGACTTCGGTGTCGTGCCATCCATCGGAGTTCCCATCGGTGAACGTGGCCCCGTAGTGCTTCTGGCCACTGTTCCCCGCCGCCTGGATCCACAGGATCCCGGCCGAGGTCGCCCGGCGGGCGATGTCGGCGATGGTCCCGGTGCCATCGTAGAAGTTCGTGTTGTACCAGCCCAACGAGTGGTTGATGATGGAGATCCCCTCGGAGATGCAGTACGTCACCGCGTTATCGAGGTCCACTTCGTTCCCGATCTTCACGAGGTAGAGCTGGGCATCGGGGGCGATGTCGTACACGATCTGGGCCACGGCCGTGCCGTGGGAGATCCCGGTTTCGATCCCGGTCCCGGTGAAGTCGCGGGTGACGACGGAATAGGGGAGATCGCCCTGCGCTTGCGAGGTGGCAAGGCCGCTGAACCCGAGGTCGATCACCGCCACCTTCACCCCCGACCCGCGGATCCCGGCGGAGTGNNAGGGGGACCGACACCTTCGTCAGTCCGAGGGGGGAGGAGACCGGCTCCACCGCGACCCCGAGCGGGGCCACCCCGCCCTTTGACTCGATGACGAGGGTCACCGCGTCCCCGGCCGGGGAGAGGGGGATCCCGAGCATGCCCGCCACCTTCGTCAGGGCATCGCGGGCCTGGGCCGGGACCTTGGTGAGGGCGGTGAGGACACCGGTCGACACGACCTGCCGCGTCGCGGCAACAAACGTCTCCAGGGCTCCATCCACATGCGGGTTCCTCTTCTCCGTCTTCGTGATCGTGACGGGTCCGATCGAGAGGGGAACGCCCACCCTCGTCGCCTCCGGCGCCCTGGTGCCCCCCGCCGGGAGGTAAGTAAGGAGCTGGACCGATTCCTTGACCCGCGTCGAGCGGGCCGACACGCCGGCGAACGATTCCGCCCGCCACGGGAGGACGACGCCGATCGCCCGCCCCCCGTACCGGTAGATCTCGAGGCCAGCGGCCTGGAGCTGGGAGGCGTAGGGCGTGAGGTCGGCGAACCGCGCGGCGACGTTCGGCGCCCAGGTCGTGAGCGCCTGGGCGACGTCGAACCTCGCCATGCCGATCCCCACGAGGAGGTACACCTGGTTGTAGAGGGCGGCCTCGTTGTAGTCCTTCACGGTCGCGGCGAGCCCGGCCCCCGCCGCTTGGGCAACGACCGCGTCCCACGCCGCCCGGTCCGCATCGAGGGCGACGATCTCCACCTGGCCCAGTCCGGCACACCCGAACGCCAGGATCAAGGCCACGGACAGTAACGTCGGGGCTCGTCCCCGACGAACGTTCTTATTCCAGCGCTCTCTTGTCATCCTCATCTTCCTCACCCCTCCGCCGGGTACGGGGTGAACGGCGGTCGCACCGCCCTCACCGCCGGATCGCGGCCCAGTTCAGGGAGGAGGCCGATCGGGATGAGGAGGTCCATCAGCTCCCCCGTGGAGCTGAGGACGTACGGCTCAAGGTCCTCGGCGAGCGCCCCGCTCGCCTCGGCCACCACCCGCACCCGGAGCCCCATCCGCTCCAGGCCATAGTCCCGCGCCGCCCCGAACCAATCCGGATGCTGGACGAGCGCCCACAGGGTCGGATCGAGGTTCACCCCCTCCGGCACGCGCGGGAGCTTGAGGGGAAACTCCACCACGGTGAGGGTGACCGAACACCCCCTCTCGAGGAGCCCGAGCTCTTGGAGGAGGGAGACGAACGCCTCCCGCGGCGGGACCATCACGTCGCCCCCCGTCCACACGATGAGCTCAGCGCGGTCGCGATCCCCGCGCAGGATCGCCCTCTCGATCCCCTCCTCCATCCCCACGAGGAAGTGATCGCCGTCCAGGTACAGGTAGACCCCTCCCGCGAGGAGTTCTTCCTCGTCGTCCGCGCCGCGCACCACGAGCCCGTCCGCGGTGAACACTGCGGTCGGGGTCCCGAGGTCCTCCGCCCGCGCCGCCAGTTCATCCACCGCTCCGGCGGGCGGGGCGACCTCGCCATAGAGGTAGACGGGCGTCTCTGCAAACGCTGTCCCCGTCACCAGAACGACCGCCAGCACGACCACCATCCGCTTCACCATGGGTATCCCCCCTTGTGCTCGAGGGAATATACAGTGCGGAGGCCGGACCGGTTCCCCTCGCCCCCCGGCGCCGTGGGGAACGGCCCCCCTCACCCTGCCCTCTCCCCCGGAGGGGGAGAGCCCCCCCACCTTGCCTCTCCCCCCGCTGGGGGGAGAGGAATCAAAGGTGAGGGGGAGCCGTCGTAGCGGCGGGGCGCGCCCCCACTTGCCCGCGGCCCGCGGGCGGGAAACAATCGGGGCATGACGGGATCGCGGTTCGCGCGCCAGATGGCCCTCCCCGCGATCGGCCGGGAGGGCCAGCGCCGGCTTGGGGAGTCCTCCGCCCTCATCGTGGGGTGTGGGGCGCTCGGGTCCCACACCGCGGAGGCCCTCGCCCGGGCCGGGATCGGCCGGCTCATCCTCGTGGACCGGGACCTCGTCGCGGAGACGAACCTCCACCGCGTCGCCCTGTTCACCCCCCCCGACCTCGGGCGGCCGAAGGCGGAGGCCGCGGCGGAGGCCCTCCATCGCCTCGCCCCGGACGTCGCCATCGCCTCCCACGTCGCCCATCTCGGGCCCAAGCTCGCGGAGGAGGTCGTCCCGCAGGTGGACGTCGTCCTGGACGGGCTCGATAACTTGGAGACCCGCTACCTCATCAACGACGCCTGCGTCAAGCACCGCGTGCCGTGGGTCTACACGGCGGTCCTCGCCACGCACGGAATGACGATGCCGATCGTCCCCGAGCAGGGGCCGTGCTTGCGGTGCCTGTTCCCTGACCTCCCCCCGCCCGGGACGATCCCGACCTGCGCCGAGGCCGGGATCCTTGGCCCCGTCCCCGCCGCCCTCGCCGCCTGGCAGGCAACGACCGCGATCCAGATCCTCGTCGGGAGCGCGGACCTCGCACCAGGGCGGCTCGTCCACCTCGACCTGTGGGCCGGTCGGGCGGAGACGATCTCCGTCGCCCGCGCCGCGGGGTGCCCNNACGGGCGAGGGTACACTGGGCCCCATGGACCGGACCCAGGTCGTGATCGTGGGCGGGGGGCCGGCGGGGTACGTCTGCGCCCGCCGGCTGGGGCAACTGGGGGTGGAGGCGGTGCTCGTCGAGAGGGCGCACCTCGGCGGGACGTGCCTGAACGAGGGCTGCATCCCCACCAAGGCCCTCTACGCAGCCACGTCCCCGTTCGGCCACCGTCGGACGTTCGCCCGGATGGGGATCGCACTCGACGTCACGGCGGACCTCGCGGCGATGCGGGCGTGGCTGGACGAGGTGATCGTCGGCCTGCGGGGCGGGGTGGAGAAGCTCCTCGCCGGATCGCAGGTGGACGTGGTCGCCGGCGAGGCCCGGATCGCCGGGGCGGGGGAGGTTCGGGTGGTCACCCCGCGCGGGGAGAGGACGCTCGCCGGCGACGCGATCGTCCTCGCCACGGGATCGAGCCCGATCGAGCTCCCCGGCCTCCCGTTCGACGGGGAGCGGGTGTGGTCATCGCGGGACGCGCTGGAGCTTCCACGCGTGCCGGAACGCCTCGTCGTGGTCGGGGGCGGGGTGATCGGGCTTGAGCTCGGGACCGTGTACCGGCGGCTGGGGAGCGAGGTGTGGGTGGTGGAGCTCCTCGACCGCCTCCTCCCCGGGGTGGGGCTGTCCCGCCGCGGCGAGGCCCTCCTCCGTCGCGCCCTGACCGCTCAGGGGATCGAGGTCCGGCTCGGGGCGCGCGCGGAACGGCTCACGGGAAGCGGGGTCGTCCTCCGCACCGGGGCAGGCGAGGAGGAGGTCCCGGCGGATGCCGTCCTCGTGGCGGTGGGCCGGAAGCCCCAGCTTGACAAGCTTGGCGTGGAGAACGTGGGGGCGAGGATCGAGCGAGGGTACGTGGCCACGGACCGCGCGTTCGCAGCTGCCCCGGGCGTGTACGCGATCGGCGACGTGCGCGGCGGATGGCTCCTCGCCCACAAGGCNNTCCCCCTCGATGAGGCCGCCGCCCAGGGCCTGCCCGGGGGGAGGTTCCCCCTGGCCGCGCTCGGCCGGGCGTGGGCGGAGGGGGAGACCGAGGGGCAGTTCCAGGTCGCGGCCGACCGCGACGGAAGGGTCATCGGCGCGGAGATCGTGGGGCCCCACGCCTCGGACCTCATCGCCGAGGCGACGCTCGCGATCCAGGCCGGGCTCACGGTGCGCGAGCTCGCGGAGACGGTGCACGCCCACCCCACGTTCCCGGAGGGGCTGTGGGAGGCAGCCCTCGCCCTCCTCGGCCGGCCGCTCCACACGTCCTAAACGGGGGTTCAGGAGCGACCGGCGAGCCACATCGCGAGGATGAGGAGGACGAGCAGGACGAGGGGCACCGCGATCGCTGGCCGGGCCCACCGCCGGAGGATCGCCTTCTCGGGGGGGCTGACCTCCCCCGCCCGCGGGTAGCGAACGTCCAGGTGCTGCGCCTTCTTCAGCATCTTCACGGACTGGGAGATCTTCCCCTGCCGGCGGTACACGACCCCCAGGTTGTGGTGCGCGGAAGCGTGGTGGGGATCTTCCTCCGTCGCCCGAAGGTAGGCGTGCTCGGCCCGGGTCAGGTCCCCGCTCGCGAAGTAAAGGTTCCCCAGCCGGAACAGGACCTGGGCCTTCGCCTCCCCGTAGCGGAGGGCGTCCATGAGGAGGGCGATCCCCTCCTCGTAGCGGCCCGCGCAGCGGAGCTCCTCCGCCCGGGCGAGGGCGTCCTGCACGACCTCCGCCCGCGCNNTCGAGCCATGTCTGGTATTTGGGGCTCCCCTTCGCCTTGCTCGCGTTCCGCAGGAGGTAGCTCGGGTGGTACATGGGGAACACCTCGATCCCCCCCTTCCAGCGGTGGAAGGTCCCCCGCACCTGGGTGATCCCCTCGCTCCCCCCCAGGAACCACTGGGTCGGGGTGTTGCCGAGGGTGACGATGACCCGGGGTCGGATGAGGGCGATCTGGGCAGCGAGCCAGTCCCAACAGGCCTCCACCTCCTGGCGCGTGGGGACCCGGTTCCCCGGGGGGCGGCACTTGACCATGTTCGCGATGTACACCCCCTCCCGGGACAAGCCCACCGAGGCCAGGATTTGGGTGAGGAGCTGCCCCGCCGGGCCGACGAACGGGCGGCCGGTCTCATCCTCCACCTCCCCCGGCCCCTCCCCCACGAACAGGAGCGGGGAACGAGGGTCCCCCTCCCCGAACACGACCGTGCGCCGACTGTCCGCAAGCGGGCAGCGGCGGCAGTCCGCCGCCTTCTGAGCGAGGAGGTCCAAGGTGAGCTCAAACCCGCCGGACACGAACACCCCCGGAAAACTCGGTTCGATGTGAGGTGGAGCGGGCAACGGGGATCGAACCCGTGACCTGCAGCTTGGGAAGCTGCCGCTCTACCAACTGAGCTACGCCCGCTTCGGCAGCACCATCATACCTCCCCCCGCCGCAGCCAGTCAAGGAAATGCCCAGCGCCGGCCTCACGCCGCCCGGAGGGGCTCCAACGCGGGCATGGATTTCCCACGCAGGAAGTCGAGGGTCGCTCCGCCCCCGGTGGACACGTACCCAAACCGATCGGCAAGCCCGAGCTTCTCCACCGCCTCCCCCGTCTCCCCGCCCCCGACCACGGTGAACGCCGGGGAGGAAACGAGGGCCCGCGCGACCGCGGCCGTCCCCGCAGCGAACGGAGGGTGCTCGAACGCCCCGAGCGGGCCCGTCCACACCACCGTCCCCGCCCGCGCCACCACCCCCGCGAACCGCTCCACCGTGGCGGGCCCGATGTCGAGGCCCATCCACCCATCGGGGATCGCGTTGGCGGGGACGACCACCGTCTCCGCGTTCGCCGCCAGCTCGCGCGCCACGACGAGGTCCTCGGGGAGGACGATCTCCGTCCCCCTCTCCTTCGCCGCCCGCAGGAGAGCGCGGATCGTGTCCACGAGGCTTTCATCCACCACCGACTTCCCCACCCGGTGCCCCTGGGCAGCGAGGAAGGTGAACGCCACCCCTCCCCCGATGAGGAACCCATCCACCCGCGGCAAGAGATCGGTGAGCACCCCGAGCTTGTCCCGCGCCTTCTTCCCGCCGACGAGGATGTGGTACGGGCGGCGGGGGTTGTCGCGGATTCCGGACAGGACTTCCACCTCCCGCTCCATGAGGAACCCCGCGTAGGCGGGGAGGAACCGCGCCACCCCGACCGTGGACGCGTGGGCACGGTGGGCCGTGGCGAACGCGTCGTTCACGAAGGCGTCGAACGGAGCGGCCAGCTCCCGCGCGAATGCGGGGTCGTTCTCCTCCTCTTCGGGGTGGAACCGCACGTTCTCCAGCACCACCACCCCCCCCGGCGGGAGGCCCTCCACCGCCCGGGAGACCTCGTCCCCCACACACTCCGGCAGGGCGCGAACGTCCGTCCCGAGGAGCTCCCCGAAGCGCTTGGCCACCGGTGCCATCCGCAGCTCCTCGACCACCTTCCCGTCCGGCCGCCCGAGGTGGGACAGGACGGCGACCCGCGCCCCCCGCTCCTCCAGCCACCGCACCGTGGGGAGCACAGCCCGGATGCGGCCGTCCTCCGCCACCTGGCCGGCGGAGAGGGGGACGTTGAGGTCGGCCCGGAGGAGGATCTTCAGACCCCGCGGCGAAAGATCACGAACCGTACGCAGTTCCATCGCAACCACCGCCCCCATTCTAGGTTCCGGACGCGGGAGGGACAAGGCAGTGGGGTATGATTGGCCCGTGAACGGATGGGTGGTGGCGGCGGTGTTGCTCCTCGGGGGGGTCCTCGCCCTCGCCCCCACCGTGTGGTCGTGGCTGGATCCCGCGTCCCCCGCCCGCACCGTGGAGAGGCTGTTCGTGGTCCTCAGCTCGTGGAACGGGATCCGCGACCTCGTGGCGCACGTCGTGCTGCGGGGCGTGGAGGGGGAGACCGCGGCGCGGGTGACCTTCCTCGCCCCCGCCAACCTGCGGCTGGACGTCCTCGCCCCCGAAAGCCTGGCCGGGACAGTGTTTGCCCTGCGCCCCGTCGGGGAGGAGTGGCTGTTTGTGCACTATCGGCCAGGGATGGACCTTGGGATCGAGGCCCGGATCGCAGCGCAGGAGCTCACGGAGTCCCTCCACCTGCCGGCGCTCGCCGAGGTGGAGGAAGCCTTGCGTCGCGGCGAGGTTCAGGTGAGCTACGTCCCCGCGGGCGGCCTCGCCGATCCCACGTTCGATGAGTACGACCTCGGCGGACTCCCTGGGCCCTTCCCGCGGATCGTCCTCCGCGTGGATCCCCCAACGTCCCTCCCGCGGGGGGTGGCCCTCTACGCTGATTTAGCCCAGACTCCCACCCTCACGATCGAGGTGGCACGGGACTCGGGAGCGGCCGACCCCACCGGGGAGTGGCTCATGGAGGTGAACACCGGCCTCGAGCTACGGGACGTGTTCCGGCTGGACCCCCTCCCGCACCGCTGGCTCGCCCCACTTCCCCCGGGAGGCTAGCTGTCCTTCGCTGCCAACCGCCGGATCTCGTCCAGCTTGAGGTCCTTCTCCACAAACTCCTCGAACTGCTCCTCTTCCACGAACGGGGACTCGATCGCTGACTTCTCAAACACCGCTTCCTCGATGAAGATCGGAGCTTGGGTTCGCAACGCCAACGCCACCGCGTCGGACGGGCGGGCGTCGATGTCCCGGGTTGCCCCCGCCGCATCCCGCACCACGAGGCTCGCGTAGTAGGTGTCGTCCTTCACGGACGTGATCACGGCCCGCTCGAGGTTCCCCCCCAGCGTGTTCAGAAGCTCCTTCATCAGGTCGTGGGACAATGGGCGAGGGAACGTGTGCCCTTGGAGCTCGATGGCGATGGACATCGCCTCCTGCTCTCCAATCCAGATGGGCATCGCCTTCGTCGAATGGCGGTCCTTGAGGAGCAGGACCGGCGTCTTCGTCGTTGGATCGAGAAGCAGCGCTCTCACCTCGGCTTCCCTCATTCCTGGCCTCCTCTTCCTCTCCTAAGTCGCGAAGATTATAGCAAAGCAGAGGAGGACAGACCATGGCCTGCGTTACACTCGCGGGAGGGTGGCACGCCGCCCCCGGCAGAGGTAGCCTCGCTGGGCCATGGCCCGTGACCTCATCGCCCGCAACCGCCGCGCCCGCCGCGATTACGCGATCGAGGAGATCTACGAGGCGGGGATCGCGCTGCGCGGCTCGGAGGTGAAGTCCCTCCGCGCCCACCGGGCGTCCCTCGATGAATCCTACGCGCGGGTGAAGGACGGGGAGGTGTGGCTGTTCGGGGCCCACATCGCGCCCTACGGCCCCAGCGGGGGCTACGGACACGACCCCGAGCGGCCGCGCCGCCTCCTCCTCCACAAGCGGGAGATCGCCCGGCTCATCGGCAAAGCGGGGCAGGCGGGGTACACGCTCATCCCCCTCTCCCTCTACTTCAACGACCGCGGCTACGCCAAGGTGGAACTGGCCCTCGCCCGCGGCCAGACGAAGGTGGACAAGCGGCGGAAGATCATCCAGGAAGAGGAAGAACGGCGGGCCCGCGAGGCCTTGAAACGGTTCCGCTAGTCGGCGAGCGTCTCCGCAACCTCGGCGGCGAGGATGGGTTCAATCAAGGGATCGAGGTCCCCATCCAGGATCTCGGCCAGGCGGTACACGGTGAGCCCGATGCGGTGGTCGGTGACGCGGGCCTGAGGGAAGTTGTAGGTGCGGATCTTCTCCGAGCGGTCACCGGTCCCGATCTGCTTCCGGCGGGTCTCGCGCAGCTCCGCGGCCCGCTCGTGGTCCTGGATCTCCCACAGCTTCGCCCGGAGGACCCGCAGGGCGAGCTCGCGGTTCCGGTGCTGACTTCGCTCATCCTGACAGGAAACGACGATCCCCGTGGGGAGGTGGGTGATGCGGACCGCGGTCTCGTTCTTCTGCATGTGCTGGCCGCCGGGGCCACTGGCGCGGTACGTGTCCATCTTCAGGTCGTCGGGGCGGATCTCGACCTCGACCTCCTCCGCCTCGGGGAGGACCACCACGGTGGCGGTGGAGGTNNTCGTAGCGGAGCCGGCCGTACGCTCCCTCCCCCTCGACCGCGAACACGACCTGCTTCATCCCCCCCAGGGGGGTGGGGTGGGTATCCATCACGCGCACGGTGAACCCCTTCCGCTCCGCGTACCGGCTGTACATGCGGAAGAGCTCCGCCGCGAACAGGGCCGCCTCTTCCCCTCCCGCGCCGCCCCGGATCTCCACGATCGCGTTCTTGCGGTCGCTCGGGCTGTCGGGGAGGAACAAGCGGAGGAGCTCCTGGGATAGGGCTTCCGCCTTCGCCCGATCGCGCTCCAGCTCCCGCCGCAGGTCCTCGCGCAGGGCATCGTCCGTCTCCTCGCGGAGGAGCTCCTCCTCCTCAGCGATCGAGCTGAGGAGCCGCCGCAGGTCCCCGCCCCGGGCGACGATCTCGCGCAGACGGGCATAGCGGCGGGAGAGGTCAGCGAAATCGGGGCGGGAGACCACCCCCGGCTGGGAGAGCTCCTCTTCCAGCCGCCGCAGCTCAACCTCTGCCTCCTCCACCCGGGAAACGATCCGGTCCACGGGCGAAGGGTAGCCGAAAACCGGGGGACCGACACCCGGCACAGCGATTCAGGTAGCTCTCCGGAGGTGGCGTACCCCATTCGGGCCGGCCACGAAGAGGTCGGTGGCAAGGCCGAGGAACAGGCCATGGGCGACGATCCCCGCCCGTGCCTCGAGCCCGCGGGCGAGGCCATGGGGGTCGCGGATGGGCCCGAACCGGCAGTCGAGGATGAAGTTCCCCTGGTCGGTTCGGAACGGCTCCCCAGCGGGAGCACGGCGCAGCGCGACCGCGGCCCCGCGGGATTCCAGGTACGGGATGTGCGTCTTCCACCCGAACGGGATGACCTCCACCGGGAGCGGGGATCGCGTCCCGAGGGCAGAGGAGAGCTTCCCCTCGTCCACCACGATCGCCTCCCGCTCGCTCGCCTGGGCGACGACCTTCTCCCGGAGGAGCGCCCCTCCACCGCCCTTGATCAGGTTCAGGTTGGGGTCCACCTCATCCGCCCCGTCGATCGTGAGGTCGAGGGTGGGATGCTCATCGAGCGTGGTGACGGGGATCCCGAGCTTGCGCGCCTCGGCCTCGACCTGGGTCGAGCAGGGGACACCGGCGATGTCCCGCAGCGTGCCCGCGCGGAGAAGCTCAGCGATCCTGACCAGGGCCTGGTGGGCGGTCGTCCCGTGCCCGAGGCCGAGGATCATCCCCGACCGGACGAGCTCCACCGCCCTCTGTGCCGCTTCCCTCTTCAGTCGGTCGTCATCGCTCATGGCTCCCCGCAGGATCCCATCCTATAATGGGGATGGAGGTATTGCCAGTGAGCATTCGCAATCTCGACAAGATCTTCAACCCCCACCGGGTGGCCGTGATTGGGGCGAGCAGCAACCCGGGCACGGTGGGCTATAGCGTTCTGCGCAACATGATCAACGCTTCCTTCAACGGCGTCGTGTACCCCGTGAACCCGAAGCGGGAGTCGGTCCAGGGCATCCAGAGCTACCCCGACGTCGCCTCCCTGCCGCGCACGCCGGACCTCGCCGTGATCTGCACCCCCGCGACCACGGTGCCAGGCCTGGTGCGGGATTGCGGGGCGCAGGGGATCCGCGGGCTCGTCATCCTCTCCGCCGGGTTCCGCGAGACGGGGGCGGAGGGGAAGGCGCTGGAGGGCGAGGTGAAGGCCGCCGCCGCCGAGTTCGAGGGGATGAGGATCATCGGCCCCAATTGCCTCGGGATCATCGTCCCCCGCATCGGGATGAACGCGACGTTCGCGGCGGGGCATCCCGTGGACGGGAACGTGGCGTTCGTCTCGCAATCGGGGGCGCTGTGCACTTCGATCCTCGACTGGGCAGTGGAGGAAGGGATCGGGTTCTCCTACTTCGTGTCGGTGGGGAACATGCTCGACGTGGACTTCGGCGACCTGATTGACTACTTCGGGGAGGACGAGCACACGCGCTCGATCCTCCTCTACATCGAATCCGTGACCGAGGCGCGCAAGTTCATGTCCGCATCGCGGGCGTTCGCGCGCTCGAAGCCGATCCTCGTGTACAAGGCGGGCCGGTTCGCCGAGTCGGCGAAGGCGGCGAGCTCCCACACCGGGGCGATGGCTGGGGAAGACGCGGTGTACGACGCCGCGTTCCGGCGGGCGGGGATGGTCCGCGTGTACGAGATCGGGGACCTGTTCGACTCCGCCGAGCTCCTGGCGCGGATCCGCCCGCCCAGTGGGTCGCGGCTGGCGATCCTCACCAACGCCGGGGGGCCGGGGGTGATGGCCACCGACGCCCTCATCGCCCGCCGGGGGACCCTCGCTCCCCTCGCCGCGGAGACGCTCGCCAAGCTGAACGAGATCCTCCCCCGGTTCTGGTCCCATGGGAACCCGGTGGACGTACTGGGGGACGCCCCCCCGGAGCGCTATGCGGCGGCGCTGGAGATCCTCCTCGCTGATCCGAACGTAGATGCGGTGATCGCAATCCTCGCCCCGCAGGCGGTGACCGATCCCACCACCACCGCCCACGAGGTGAGCGCGATCGCCACGAAGTCCCCCAAGCCGGTCCTCGCGGCGTGGATGGGGGGGCGGCTCATGCGCGAGGGAGTGGAGCTCTTCAATCGGGCCGGCGTCCCCACCTACGCCACCCCCGACCAGGCAGTGGAGGCGTTCATGCACCTCGTGGACTACGCGCGGAACCTGGAGCTCCTCTACGAAACCCCGCGGGAGATCCCGGTCCGGTTCCCCCTCGACCAGGCGACGATCCGCACGCAGGTGGCCCCCCTCCTCAGGAAGGCGGAGATCCTGTCCGAGGCGGACTCGAAGAAAGTCCTGGCGGCCTATGGGATCCCGGTGGTGCAGCCCCTCATCGCGGGCACTGCGGACGAAGCGGTGGCCGCGGCGAAAAAGGCGGGCTACCCGGTCGTGCTGAAGATCCTGTCCCCGGATATCACCCACAAGACCGACGTCGGGGGGGTGGCGTTGGGGCTTCACTCCGACGACGAGGTGCGCACGTCGTTCGCGCGGATGTTGGATGAGGTGCGCGCCCGCCGGCCTGAGGCGCGCCTGGAGGGGGTCACCGTGCAGCGGATGATCGATACCTCGCGAGGGTTCGAGCTCCTCGTAGGAGCGAAGAAGGATCCCACGTTCGGGGCCGTGCTCATGCTGGGAATGGGGGGCATCGCCGCCGAGGTGTACAAGGACACAACGCTGGCGCTCCCCCCCTTGAACGAACGCCTCACCCGGCGCCGGCTGGAGTCGCTCCAGAGCTGGCCCCTCATCGAGGGGTACCGCGGCCGGCCAGGCGCGGACATCAATCTCCTCGTGGAGACGGTCATGCGCGTCTCGTACCTCGTCGCCGACTACCCGGAGATCAAGGAGCTCGACATCAACCCCCTCGTTGCCTCGTCCGATGAGGTGGTGGCCGTGGACGCCCGCATCGTCGTAGACCAGGAGGCGCTCAAGAACCCGCCCCGCCCCTACTCCCACCTCGCGATCCGCCCCTACCCCGAGGGCTACACCCGCCAGGCCACCCTCCGCAACGGGACCAAGGTCCTCCTACGGCCGATCCGCCCCGAGGATGAACCCCTCTGGCACGAGATGCTCGCCGTCTCGTCGCGGGAATCGATCCGGTTCCGGTTCCGGTACCTGTTCAAGGAGTCCACGCACCAGATGGCGATTCCGTTCTGCTTCATCGACTACGATCGGGAGATGGCAATCGTGGCCGAGATCGAGGACGGGGGGAGGAAGAGGATCGTCGGGGTGGGACGGCTCGTCGTGGGCCCGGACCCCACCACCGCCGAGTACGCGGTGTTCGTGGCCGACCCGTGGCAGAACCAGGGCCTGGGGGGGAGGCTGACCGACTACTGCCTGGAGATCGCCCGCAACTGGGGCGTGCAGGTAGTGACAGCGGAGACGACGCCGGACAATGTGCGGATGATCGCGATCTTCCAACACCGGGGGTTCAAGATCGAGCACCGCACGCAGGACGGGGTGGTCCTCGCCCAGCTCCTCCAGGGCTCGCCCTCGCCGTAGCGGGGCGAGGTGGTGTCCCCGGGGGGATTCGAACCCCCGTTTCCGGATTGAAAGCCCGGTATCCTAGACCACTGGACGACGGGGACAGGAGCCAGCTGTAAGTCTACAGGTCTGGCCATCCCCCGCCAAGCCCGGCCCCCGCTGCCGTTGTGGGTCGTGCAGGATTCGAACCTGCGACTCCCGGCTTAAAAGGCCGGTGCTCTACCGACTGAGCTAACGACCCCCTGCCCCAACCGCACGTCGCGGACTTCCCGGGAGTGGAGGCGACGGCGTTGCCGATTCGCTACCTGGTGGGTCGTGGAGGATTCGAACCCCCGGCCCGCGGATTAAGAGTCCGCTGCTCTACCGACTGAGCTAACGACCCCCTGCCCCAAGTCCACGGAACAACCCCCACGCTGACCCAGGGTGATTGGCGACGGTATGGTACGGGCGATGGGCCAGCTCCGTCAAGGTGCTACAATGGGCCTGAATGGAAGGCCTGTGGCAGGGTCGGGCGCCCCTGGCGGAGCGGCTGCGGCCGCGCGACCTGGGGGAGGTGGTGGGGCAGCGGCACCTCCTCGGGGAGAGGGGGCCCTTGCGGGCGCTCCTCGAGGGGGACGTGGCCGTCCCACTCGTGTTCTGGGGGCCGCCGGGCACGGGGAAGACCACGGTCGGCCGGCTCATCGCCACGCACTGGGGGGCACGGTTCATCCAACGCTCGGCGGCGTTGGCCACCGTGACCGAGGTCCGCGAGGCGCTCCTCTCCTCCCGCGACACGTGGCGGCGGGCCGGGCAGAGGGACCTCCTGTTCCTGGACGAGGTCCATCGCTGGAACCGCGCCCAACAGGATGTGCTCCTCCCGTTCCTCGAGGAAGGGGCAATCCTGTTCATCGGAGCCACGACCGAGAACCCGTCGTTCGCCCTCCGGTCCGCCCTCCTCTCCCGGGCCCAGCTGTTCCTGTTCGAGCCCCTGTCCGCGGACGAGCTGCGCGCCCTTCTGGCGCGGGCGCTGGCCGACGAGCGGGGCTACGGCGGTCGGGTCTCGCTTGAGCCTGAGGCCGGTGAGTTCCTCATCCGCCATGCCGACGGCGACGCACGCAGACTCCTCACCGCGCTCGAAACGGCGGTGGCGGCGCGCGGGGAAGGGAAGCTCCCGCTCGCCGCGGTGGCGGAGGCGGTGGGGAAGAAGGCCCCCCGCTACGACCGGGCGGGGGAGGAGCACTACAACCTGATCTCCGCCCTCCACAAGTCGGTGCGGAACTCCGACGTGGACGCGGCCCTCTACTGGCTGGTGCGGATGCTGGAGAGCGGGGAGGACCCGCGCTACGTCGCCCGGCGCCTGGTGCGGATGGCGAGCGAGGACGTGGGGCTCGCGGATCCAAGTGCGCTATCCCTCACCGTAGCGGCAGCGCAAGCCGTGGAGCAGGTGGGGATGCCGGAGTGCGCCCTGGCCCTCGTCCAGGCAGCGGCTTACCTCGCCCTGGCCCCGAAGTCGAATGCCCTCTACCTCGCCCATCATGAGGTGAAGCGCGACGTTGAGGAGACGATCAACGAGCCGGTGCCCTTCCACCTCCGCAACCCGGTTACGGAGGAGATGAAGGACCAGGGCTATGGGAAGGATTACCGCTACGCCCATGACGAGCCGCAGGGGGTGGCGGCGATGCCGAGCCTCCCCGAGGGCCTGCGCGACCGGGAGTACTACCGCCCGAAGGACGTGGGATGGGAGGGCCGGATCTCAAAGAGGCTCCAGGCACTGCGGGCGCTCATCCGCGGTCGGCCCCGCCCGTAGGTTCGCTTATACTCGGGGCGTGAAGGTCACCGTGAAGCTGTTCGGGGAGTTCCGCGCCAGAGCGGGAGCGGACCAGATCGAGCTCGACCTCCCGCGAGGGGCGACCTGTGGCGAGGCCCTCCGCACCCTGGCCGAACGCGAGCCCTCGCTCGGGGAGCTCCTCTTCGCGGGCGACGCTCTCCGCGACCACCTCCACGTGTTCGTGAACGGCCGGAATGTGGTCCACGATCAGGGGCTCGCGACGCCCCTCTCCCCGGGCGACGTGGTGACCTTCTTCCCCCCCCTGAGCGGGGGATGACACGTTGCGCCGCAGGCTGGGGATGGCTATGCTGGACGCAGTCCGCGCCAAAAGCAGCGCGTGAAGGAGGGCAGGGATGGCTGAGGTTCGGCTGAACGAGGTCACGAAGAAGTTCGGGAACTTCACGGCGGTAGATCGGGTGACCCTCGAGGTCCACAACGGCGAGTTCGTCGTCCTCGTCGGGCCATCCGGCTGCGGGAAGACGACGAGCCTGCGCATGGTGGCGGGCCTGGAGGACGTCACGGCGGGGGATATCTACATCGGTGAGCGACGCGTGAACGATGTCCCCCCCAAGGACCGCGACATCGCGATGGTGTTCCAGAACTACGCTCTCTACCCCCACATGGACGTGTACAACAACATGGCGTTCGGGCTCAAGCTCCGCAAGGTCCCGAAGAAGGAAATCGAGCGGCGGGTCCACGCCGCAGCGGAACTCCTCGGGATCAAGGAGAAGCTCAAGGCCAAGCCGCGCGAGCTGTCGGGAGGGCAACGGCAACGGGTCGCCCTCGGGCGGGCCATCGTCCGCGACCCAAAGGTGTTCCTGTTCGACGAACCCCTGTCCAACCTCGATGCCAAACTGCGCGTGCGGATGCGGGCTGAGCTCGCCGAGCTCCACCTCCGCCTCAAGACGACCACCGTGTACGTGACCCACGACCAGGTCGAGGCGATGACCTTGGGACAGCGGGTGGCGGTGATGAAGGACGGCGTCGTCATGCAGTACGACAAACCGCAGACGATCTACGATCGCCCGGCGAACATGTTCGTCGCGGGGTTCATCGGCTCCCCGGCGATGAACTTCCTCGAGGCGCGCCTCATCTCCGAGGATGGGCGCCTCTACGTCCAGGGCAAGGGGTTCAAGCTCGTCGTCCCGGAGGAGAGGGCATCGGATGGGCTGCGGGCCTACGTGGGCCGGGACGTGGTGTTCGGCATCCGTCCGGAGGACATCCGCACCCCGGAGATGGTGCACGAGGAGAAGGCCGGCCGGACGTTCTTGGGCAAGGTGCGGGTCCGGGAGCCCCTCGGTGATGAACAGATCATCTACGCCGACGTCGCAGGCGATGAGATCGTGGCCAAGCTCGACCCCCGGCTGGCGATCGAGCCTGGCCAGGACCTCACGTTCGTGGCGATGGTGGAGCGGCTGCACCTCTTCGACAAGGAAACCGAACGGGCGATCGCCTGACGAGGAACCCAGCGGAGCCCGGACCAGCGAGGTTGAGGATATGGCGCTCAGGCAGACCTACCTCAGCATGAAGAGCAAACTCCCCCCCGGCGCGGAAACGGTGCTCGTGATGCGTGGCCGCGGGAACGATGACCTGGCCCCAGCGGAGGAGCTCTTCCACGAGTTCAGTGAGCTCAAGGGGGAGTTCGTCCCCGGCTGCGGCTACCCAAGCGCGATCCACTATGCGTGGGAGAAGAGCGACTACGAACGGCGCTTCCGCTCCCAGATCCGCGCGAACCCCCGCGCCCTGGCACGCCTCAAGGAACTGGCGGACCGCGCCACGACGCGCGACATCTTCCTCATCTGCTACGAGGGCGAGGACAAGCCCTGCCACCGCCACCTCTTGCTCGAGATCGCCCAAGAGGAGTTCGGCGCAGTCGTGGACCCGCGGCCGTTTCGGCCAGCGGGAGATCCGAACTCTCCCTGACGCGGGCTTCGTCCCACAATGCGCGCCTCTACGCCCGTTGTGACAAGCGGAGGCTTGCCAGTTCCTCCTCCACCACCTGCCCGAGGCGGCGAACCCCCTCCTCCAGCTGCTCCGTCGTAGCGCTGGAGAACGAGAGGCGCATCGTGTTGTGGCCCGTGCCGTCCACGAAGAACGGGGCCCCGATCACGTACGCCACCTTGTGGTCGAGGGCGCGGGGGAGCATCCGCTCCGTGTCCAACTGGTCCGGGAACCGCGCCCACAGGAACAGGCCCCCCTCGGGCTTCGTCCATGAGATCCCCTCGCGGCGGGGCATGTAGCGGTCGAGGGCGCGGAGCATCGCATGGCACTTCATCCGGTAGTGGTCGCGGATCGTGCGCATGTGGCCCTCCACGTCGTAGTCCTGGAAGAACCGGACGGCGAGGCGCTGGGTGAGGGACGAGGTACAGAGGTCGGTGGCCTGCTTCATCGTCACCACCTTCTCCAAGATCTCCCGCGGCCCGGCCAGCGCCCCCAGGCGCAGGCCAGCGGCGAGGACCTTGGAGAACGTGAACAGCACGACCACCCGCCCCTCAGGGTCCAGCGAGGCCACGGACGGCACGGGCTCTCCCGTGAAGCGGAGCTTGCGGTACGGCATGTCCTCGACGATCACGAGGTCCTCCCGGCTCGCGATCTCCACCAGCCCGCGTCGCTTCTCCTCCGACCATGTGACCCCTGACGGGTTCTGGAAGTCGGGGACGACGTAGATGAGCTTCGGGGTCTGCCCAGCCCGCCGGGCGGCAGCGATCGCGTCGGAGAGACGGTCGAGGTCCATCCCGTCATCCTCCAGCTCCACCCCGACGAGCCTCGCCTGCATCGCCTCGAACGCCTGGATCGCCCCGATGTAGGTGGGGAGCTCAACCAACACCACATCCCCTGGATCGAGGAACACCTTGGCGATGAGATCCAGCCCTTGCTGCGACGCGCTCGTGATGAGGATCTGGTCAGGAGAAAACCGCATCCCGTCTTCCGCAAACCATCGTGACAGGGGTTCCCGGAGGGGGAGCTTGCCCTCCGTGGTCGTGTACTGGAGGGTCTTGCCTGGGTTGTTCCGGATCTCATCCGCGGCCACCTGGGCGAGGAACTCCCGGGGGAACGTGTCCGGGTCGGGGAGTCCGCCCGCGAACGAGATGATGTTCGGCTGCTCGGTGAGCTTGAGGAGCTCCCGGATCACCGACCGGCGCGCCGTTTTCATACGCTCCGCGTACAACGGGTTCATGCCATCCCTCCTTCGGTCACTGCACGAGCCGAGCGAACAGGGGCAGGAGCCCATGGGCCACACACGTCCCGAGCAACGCCCCCCCCACGATATCGAGCGGGAAATGTTCCCGCAGGTACACGCGCGACAAGCCAATCAGCGCCGCCATGATGTAGAGCACCACTACATTCGGCCACCACGGGTAGAGCCGCAGGATGAGGTACGCCATCGCGAACGCGACGGTGGTGTGGTTGGAGGGGAACGAGGCGTCGGTGAGGAACTGGTGGTGAAAACCATGGCGCGAGAACTGTGGACGAGGCCGGCCGGAAACGGATTTCGTCATCTGGGAAAGGAACACAGAGGTGATGACCACCCCCAGACCGATGAGCACGTTCGCCTGGTCCCCCTCCGTCCCGAACGCGATGAGGGCCAGGGCCAGCGCGCCCCACAGGTAGCCGTAGCCGAGGTAGGTCGCCACGACGAGGAGGGGATCGAGACGGCGCAGGATCCGCGACGCGCTCACGATATCCATCAGCTCCTCGTCCCACTCCCACACCCGCTCCGCCCACCGGTCGAGGCGGCGGCCGATCCGGCGGAACGGGAAAGCGTGGGCCGCGGTCATCGCAGGGGCGGGAACGCCAGCACCTCCCGGATCGAAGGGGCATCGGCGAGCACCATCACCAACCGGTCCACCCCGAACCCGATCCCCGCCGCCGGGGGCATCCCCAGCTCCAGGTCGCGCAGGAAGTCCTCGTCCAGGGGGTGGGCCTCCTCGTCGCCGGATGCGCGGAGCGCTTCCTGCATCGCAAACCGCTCCCGCTGGTCATCCGGGTCATTCAGCTCCGAGAACGCGTTGGCGACCTCGCGACCGGTGAAATAGAGCTCGAACCGCTCCACCAGGTCATCCCGGCCCCGCTTCCGCTTGGCAAGCGGCGAGATGTCGAGCGGAAAGTCGAGGACGAACGTCGGGTCCCACAGGTGGTCCTGCACCTGCGTCTCCAGGAGGTGCTCGATCACCTTCCCTTTCGGCCCCCGGCGCAGGGGAGGCGGGATCGGGATCCCCCGCCGGTCGATCTCCTCCAGGAGCTCGGGGAGGGGCTTCTCCACGTCGCAGCCGCTCCCCTGGGCCACCAGCTCGAGGAGCGAGGCCCGCCGCCATGGCCGGGTGAAGTTCACCTCCCGGCCCTGGTACGTGATGCGGGTCGCCCCGGCCACGGCGAGGAGGCAGGCCTCGACCATCCCCTCTGCCAGCTCCATCGCCCGCTCGTAATCTTCGTACGCCTCGTAGGCCTCGAGCCCGGTGTACTCCGGGTTGTGCATCGAGGAGATCCCCTCGTTGCGGAAGTTGCGGCCGATCTCGTACACCTTCTCCAGCCCCCCCACGAGGAGCCGTTTCAGGTAGAGCTCCGGCGCCACCCGCAGGTACAGGTCGCGGTCGAGCGCGTTGTGATGGGTGATGAACGGCCGCGCCGTGGCCCCGCCGTAGATGGGCTGGAGGATCGGGGTCTCCACCTCGAGGAACCCCTCCCGGTCGAGGTAGGCACGGCAGGCGCGCAGCGTGGCGGCCCGGACCACGATCGCCCGCCGGGCATCGTCGTTGGCGATGAAATCGAGCGCCCGCTGCCGGTACCGCGTCTCGACGTCCCGGAGGCCATGCCACTTCTCCGGAAGCGGCCGCAGGGACTTGGCAAGGAGGGCGAACTCCCGCACGTCCACCGTCAGCTCCCCGGTCTTGGTCGTGAACGGCTCTCCGGAGATCCCCACGATGTCCCCGAGGTCGAGGTCCACGAACCGCCCGTACGCGTCCGCACCCAGGCCGTCCGTCGCGGCGTAGACCTGGATCCGCCCCGACCGGTCGAGGACGTTCCCGAACGCCGCTTTCCCCATCCGGCGGAGGGCGACGAGCCGCCCGGCGAGGCTCACCTCGGCCCCGGTGCGCTGGTGGGGGCCCAGGGACCCGAACGCCGCCCGCACCTCGCCCACGGTGTGGGTACGGGGATAGCGGTAGGGATAGGGGGCGATGCCCTGGGCCCGCAGGCGGTCGAGCTTCTCCCGGCGCGAAGCGAGGAGGTCAGCCTCGGCCACGGGCATCCCCGCCGTGGACCGCTCTCCGGCGCATCCCCTTCCCCAAGCTGCGGGTGGCCATCGTCAACGGCGCTCGATCCCCAAGATCTTGTACTTGATCTTCTTCCCCTGGGTTTGGACCGTGATCATCTTCCCCTTGCTGTACGTCTGGAGGGCTTGCCCGACAGGGGAATCCACCCCGATCCGGTTCTGGAGGAGGTCCACCTCGGCCGGGGGGACGAGGGTGTAGGTCGCGACCTCGCCGGTCTCCACGTCCTCCAGGATCGCTCGGGCGCCGATCCCCACCTCGTCCGGGCGAAAGTCGTCCTCGGTGATGATGCGCGACGTCTCGAGTAGCTCCCGCAGGGCACGCGCCTCGGCCTCGATCATGTCCTGTTCCTGCTTCAGGTACAGGTATTCCCTGTTCTCCCGCACATCGCCCCCGCCGTGGTCCTTCGCTTCCTTCAACCGCTGCGGGATCTCCTGGTACAGGCGGTGCTCGAGCCGTTCGAGCTCAGCCTTCTTCTGTTGGTAGCCCTCTTTCGTGAGGAGGGTTTCTTTGGCCATCGCTCACCTCCCGGAACTCTTCGACCAGCCGCTCGCTCAGGTCCCCTGGGCGCAGGCGCGTGGCCTCTTTGCGGGGGATGACCACCGTGTCGAGGTAGGCGAACGCCTCCTTGTGGAGGCGAAACCCCTCCCGCACCGCCCGCTTCACGCGGTTCCGCGTCACCGCCCCCCCCAGACGCCGCCCCGCGACCACGAGGAGCCGGGGCGTCGGCTCTTCCTTGCGGAGGATTCGGAACGAGAACAGAGGAGCTTCCAGGCGTTGACCGCGTTGAAACACGGGGGCGATATCCCGCCGTCGGCGGAGGCGGTGGTCACGCCCAAGGGTTGGGCTCATGTTCATCACGAACGATACCCGTTCTCGGGACCGGCATCAACTGGTCCCCCCCTGCGACCGGCGCTAAGCTGGAGGCTTGTATGAAGCGGACGAAGATCGTGGCCACGATCGGCCCCCGCTCCCGCGATGAGGAGACCCTCGCCGCGCTGATCGCGGCTGGGGTGGACGTCGCCCGCGTCAACACCTCCTACGGCGGCCACGACGACCATGCCTCCCTGGCGCAGCGTGTACGGGCCGCGGCGGCCGCGGCGGGGCGGACGGTGGCCCTCCTCCTCGACACGCGCGGGCCCAAGGTGCGGGTGGGAACCCTGGCCGATCCGATCCCCCTCTCGCCGGGGGAAGAGGTGGTCCTCGGCGAGGGAGGGATCCCCCTCACCCATCCCCAGGCCGTGGACGGGCTCGCGAGCGGGGTGAGGATCCTCCTCGCCGACGGGATGCTCGAGCTCGCCGTGGTCGGTCCGGTGCGGGGGGGCGTGCGGTGCCGGGTGATCCGGGGCGGCCTCCTCCACGGGGGGAAGGGGGTCAACATCCCCGGGGTCGCCCTGTCCCTGCCCGCCCTCACCCCGTTCGATCGGGAGTCCCTGGCCCGGGCCGGGGAGATGGGGTTCGACTGCGTGGCCCTGTCGTTCGTCCAACGCCCCGAGGAGCTGGCCGAGGCACGACGGATCGTGGGGCAAGGGCTGTGGGTGCTGGCCAAGGTCGAGCTCGCCGAGGCGGTGCGGCGAATGCAGGAGATCGTGACCTCCTCCGATGGGGCGATGGTCGCCCGCGGCGACCTCGGGGTGGAGGTGGACCTCTACCAAGTCCCCCTCGTGCAGCGGCGGCTCGTGGACCTGGGCAACACACAGGCCAAGCCAGTGATCGTGGCGACCCAGATGCTGCGGTCGATGGTGGACTCCCCGGTCCCGACCCGCGCCGAGGTCGCCGACGTGGCAAACGCTGTGTGGGACGGGGCGGACGCGGTGATGCTCTCCGAGGAGACGGCGGTCGGGAACCACCCTCTGGCGGCGGTGCAGGCGATGGCGGCGGCCGCCCGGGCGGCGGAGTCGGGCGACGTGCCGATCCGCGTCCCTGGGCTGGAGAGCGGACTCGTGGGGGAGGTATCAGCAGCGATCGCCTGCGCGGCGGGACGGGTGGCGGCCGAGGTCGGAGCACAGGCGATCGTGTGCGCCACCACCTCCGGGTGGACAGCCCGCCTCGTCGCCGCCCATCGCCCCTCCGTCCCAGTGGTGGCCACGACGCCCCACCGGGACGTGGCGCGGAGGCTAGGGCTCGTGTGGGGCGTCCTCCCCCGCGAGATCGCCCCGGCGCGGGACGAAGGAGACCTCATCCATAGCTCCCTCACTGCGGCGCGGGAGGCAGGGGCGGTTTCCCCGGGGGACCGCGTCGTCTTCACCGCCGGGCTCCCGTTCCACGAGCCGGGGACGACGAACCTCGTCCGGGTCCTCACAGTACCGTGATCGGCGGGCCTCGCCGAATCCACGGGGAGACGGGCCCGGGGCCACGGTTTGCCGCTAGAACGGGGGTTCGTCGGACGGAGGTCCTTCCTTCTCCGCCTCCGCCGCCTCGCGCTCCAGGCGCTCCGTGATCTCCCGCACCTGCATCTCCGCGGCCGTGATCTTCTGCCGGCACAGGGTCACGAGCTCCGCCGCCTCCGCCACGAGCCCGGACAGGGCATCGATATCCACGTCCCCGTCCTCGATCAGGCGGAGGATCTCATCGAGCCGGGCCACGGCTTCGCTGTAGGAGCGATCCTTTTTGGCCATCCCGTCACTCACCTCCCTCTTCCCCCTCCGAGCGGGCGCGGAGGGTCCCCCGCTTGAGCTGAAGTCGCAGGAGCGCCTGGGGTGGGGCCTGACGGGGATCGGTGACCACCGCCCCCTCGGCCAGGCGCACGATCGCGTACCCTCGCTCCACAACCCGCCGCGGGTCGAGAGCGTGGAGACGCTGGGCATGTCCTTCCAACCGTTCCCCGGCCCACACGAGCCGCATCCGGGCCCGCGCGGGGACGAGGAGGGTGACCTGGGAGACCCGTTGGCGGGCGAGGGACAGGTCGCGGTTCGCCCCGCGCCCGACCCGCCCCGCCACGTCATCGAGGCGCGCAGCCGTTCGTCCGAGGAGGGCGTCGGTGGACCTCGGGAGGGCGAGGCGGAACCTCATCACGTCCTGCTGTGCCCCCTCCAGGCGCCCCCGCACCCCGCGGCGGAGGCGCCGTGCGCGGTGGACGAGCTCCCGCCTCTCCTCCCCCACGCGAACGGTGGCCGCCCGCACCAGCCGCTGCACCCGCTGGCGGTGGGCCCCGTTCTCATCCTCAACCCGCACCCGCGCCCGGCCGAGGGCCTGCGCCGCCGCCTCCTCGATCCGGCTCAGGGCCTGCCGCACCCGCTCCACGACGAACTGGGCGGCGGCCGTGGGGGTCTTCTGGCGCCACCCCACCTCGTCCAGCACAGAGCGGTCCTCCTCATGGCCGATCCCCACCACCACCGGGAGGGGAAAGGTGGCTACCGCCCGGCCGAGGGCCTCCGAGTCGAACCACGCGAGGTCGGTGCGGGAGCCCCCGCCCCGGCAGATGAGCACAGCGTCGAACTCGTGGGCACGATCCCGGAACCAGTCGAGCGCGTTGAGAACCGATGCCTCCGTGCTCGGGCCCTGGACCCGCGCCCCATGGACGACGATCTGGAACGAGAACCCCGATTCCTGGAGCGTGCGCAGGACGTCGTGTTCCGCATCCGAGCCGAGGCTTGTCACGAGGCCGATCCGCAACGGGAGCTCCGGAAACGGCAGCGATCGGTTGCGGTCGATGAGGCCCTCCGCCGTGAGCCGGCGCACGATCTCCTCGCGGCGGCGCGCGACCTCGCCCAAGGTGTAGGCGAGATCGAGGTCGCGCACCGCAACTTGGTACCGGCCCCACTCCGTGTGGAGGTCCACCGTCACCAGGACGCGTACCTGGACCTCGTCCTCCAACTGAAACGGGGCCCCCCCACGCTGTAGCTTCGCCTCCAGGCGCTGGCGATCCTCGGGGGACAGGACGGCCTCCACTTGGGCGAGGACTTCGCCGCCCGGCTGGCGCTCCACGAGTTGGAAGCTGACCCATTTCTTGTGGGCGTTCCGGTTGAACCCACTCACCTCCCCCACCACCCACAGTGGGGAAGGGAACGCCATCAAGACAGCATTGCGGACCTGGAGGTTGAGTTGGGACACGGTGAGGTGCTGACCCAACTCTCCCCGGCGGGCCTCGTACAGCCGGCGCGTCTCCTCGTCGAACGTGAACCCCTCGGCGCCCAGGAGCTCGACCGTCGCCGCGACGTGCTCCGTGGGCACCGTCCAGCATTTCTCCCCCTTGTTCCACTGCCGCCCGGGGAGCCCGCGCACGAGCGCGACGAGCCGAGGGTCGTAGGGGAACTCGATCCGGAGGAGGCCGCGGTCGTCAGCGGTCACCCGGCGGGTCGGGGAGGAGTTCCTGGTGGGGTCCATGCCCCCACCGTAGCCGCGGAGGGAGAGGACGGCAAGGGGGAAGGACGGCCATTGGGGCCCGCGGGGGGCACGGCGTATCATTCTTGACAATGGACAAACAATGGGACGTGGTCATCGTTGGAGGCGGGCCAGCCGGGCTTTCCGCCGCGATCTATGCCCCACGCGCCGGCCTCGCCACCCTGCTCGTGGAGGGGGCCGTGCCCGGCGGCCAACTGCTCGAAGCCCCCGCGATCGAGAACTACCCCGGGTTCACGGAGCCGATCCCCGGGATCGAGCTTGCGGAGAGGATGCGGGGCCAGGCCGAGCGGCTGGGGGCGCAGTTCCAGGCCGCCACAGCCAGGGGGCTCAGCGGGCGTGGTGGGGGATGGGTCCTTGCGACCTCGGATGGGGAGCTGCGGGCGCGGGCGGTGATCGCGGCCACGGGTGCCCATCCCAAGGAGCTCCCCGCCCCAGGGGCTACGGAACGCGTCGGGCGCGGCGTCTCCTACTGCGCGATCTGCGACGGGTTCTTCTTCCGGGGCAAGGACGTCCTCGTCGTCGGGGCGGGCGACGGCGGCCTCACCGAAGCGCTCGTCCTCTCCCACCTCTGTTCCAAGGTGTACCTCGCCGTCCGCCATCCCCAAACCGATCCCCACGCCATCCGCGCCAAGGCGGCCCTCCGCGAGCAGGTCCTGGCTCAGCCGAACGTGGAGGTGCTGTGGAACGTGGCTGTGGACGAGGTGCGCGGCGAGGGGAAGGTGGAGTCGGTCGTCCTGCGAAACCTCGCCACGGGTGAAAAGCGCGAGCTCCCCGTGGACGGGGTGTTCGTCAAGATCGGGTGGAAGCCGAACACGGACTGGCTCCGCGGCGTCGTGGAGCTGAGCCAAGCCGGCTACGTGACCACCGACTCCCTCATGGCCACCTCTCGCCCCGGCCTGTTCGCGGCGGGGGACGTGCGTGATCCCGCCGGGCGGCGGGCCCAAGCCGTGATCGCAGCAGCAGAAGGGGCGTTGGCTGCCCTATCCGCGGAGTGGTATACTCGCATGCTTTGATCCTTCAAGCCGATCGAGGAGGATAGAGATGCCGACGCGGTTCAAGCGTCACATGACCATACCGGAGTTCTTGGCACGTTCTGTGCAGCAACATGGGCGACGGGTAGCGGTGCGGGTCCCTGTGACCCGGGGCGGCGTCCAACAGTTCCAGGACGCCACGTACCGCGAGCTGTGGGATCTGTCGGGGAAGCTGGCGGCGTGGCTTGCCGGGCAGGGGATCGGCGCGGGCGACCGCGTAGGGCTGATCTCGAAGCCGTCGGTGGGATGGGCGGTCGCGTTCTTCGCCGTGCAACGGCTGGGGGCGGTAGTGGTGCCGATGGACGCTGGGCTCCAGCCGGGCGAGGTGGCACGGCTGCTCACCGAGTGCGAAGCGAAACTCCTCTTCTGTTCTCCTCAGCGCTACCACGAGTTCACCCCCCTCACCCAGTCGGTTCCGACCCTGAACGAGGTGATCTCGGTGGACGTCGCCCTCGGCGCAGTATCCCTGTGGGATGTCCTTCCCGACCGCGAAGTTGCGGTTCCCGATGCGCATCCCGACTGCGAAGACCTCGCCGTCCTCATGTACACATCCGGCACCACCGACGACGCCAAGGGCGTCATGCTCTGCCACCGCAACATCACCTCCGACATCGAGGCGTTCCTCAAGGTGGTCGAGTTCACGTCCGAGGACAGCCTGGTGACGATCGTCCCCTGGTACCACATCTACGGTCTCACCACGACCCTCCTCGCCCCGCTGTGGGTGGGAGCGACCGTGACCTACACCGACGATTATCGAAACCTCATCGCCCTCGCGCGGCGGGTGGGGGTGACCGTGCTCGTCGGCGTGCCCAAGCTTTACCACTCCCTGTACCGCCGGATCCTGGAGAACATCGAGGGGAACACAGCCCGCAGGATTTTGCACCGCTTCGTGCCGCGCCTTGTCGGGAAGCTCCTCAAAGACAAGCTCCTCGGGCCCCAGTTCCGGTTCTTCGTGTCCGGCGGGGCCCCCCTCGCCGCCGACGTGGGGGCGGGCCTGCGACGCCTGGGGATGGGGATGATCGAGGGCTACGGCCTCACCGAGACCGCGCCCGTGCTCACGATGAGCGATCCGTTCACGCCCATCCCTGGCAACGTTGGGCGGCCGCTCCCCGGCGTGAAGGTGAAGGTGGACAAGCCCGACCTCGAGGGGTACGGCGAGGTCATCGTCTGGGGCCCCAACGTGATGCTCGGCTACTACAAGAACCCCGAGCGCACGGCCGAGGTGCTCACACCCGACGGCTGGTTCCGCACGGGCGATATCGGGAAGCTCGACGTGGAGGGGCGGTTGTTCCTCGCTGGCCGGAAGAAGAACCTCATCGTGCTCGAGTCCGGGAAGAAGGTCCACCCTGAGGAGCTGGAGTGGGAGTTCTTGCGGATCCCGGAGGTGGAGGAGGTCCTCGTGTACGAGGACCGAAGCCGGGGCGAGCCGATGGTGGCAGCGATGGTGTACCCGAACTGGCAGGTCCTGAAGAAACAGGGGATCGAGACTCCCGACCAAGCGAAGGCGCGGGTGTGGGAAGCGATCCGGGAAACGCAGCGGAACATCGCCCCATTCAAGCGCCTGCGGGACAAGGATTGCATCAAGATCGTCGACCAGCCGTTCGAGAAGTCAACCAAACAGGACATCAAGCGGCACCTGTACGTGAGGGCGTGACCTGCTTTCGCCACGCCAGATGGGGTGTAGTCCCCAGAAGTGCACCAGTCCGAGTGAGAGGACCCTAGGGGCATGCCCCCATCTGCGGTCTACTCATACGGTCCAAAGCAACTTTTAAAAGTGCTGAGTAGTTTGGCAAGCTAATGTACGACCGCCTTTCATTGTCCCCCCCCGCCATCTCTCGATCGCCGTCCTCGCTTCCGAACCAGTGTCGGTTCAGACATTCATTCCACAACCGCCCGTTGAAGGTCGACCCGGCTGTCTCCACCGCTTGCGGTGACAGCGCGGGCAGACTCAGCCTCCCAAGGCCTGGACCCCCTAGGGTACGCCCCCAGCGGCCGCCTCCCCATTCAGCGTTTCTTCATCTGCCATCTCCGCATCATCCGGTAGGCTTCGCCTAAAGTCCCTCCTAGAGGCAGCATCCATTCCGGAGGACTTGTCGGACGTACTGTGATCCAGAACGTGTCTGTACCGGATCTACCGCGGTGTTGGGGAGTATGCCCGATTACGTGTTGCCGCAGAGTCTCCTTCGAGATGACCCAACAGTGCGCTTTGAACGGCGACACACCCAGACATACAGCGAAATCATAGTTCTGATCACGAATTTGCTGGAACTTGTAGACACCGGTTTCCCACAGCGTCGAGAACTTGATCTCTACCCGCTGCCCAGCGATAACCCGGTCAGCTTCTCGATCATGGGTGGCTGTAACATCGAGGCCTTTTGCTGCACACCAGCCCGCTACAAGCTGTTCCCCGATCTTCCCGATCTGACGAGAGGGTCGCGCTTAAATCCAGGCAAACGGACTTCCAGCCCAGGGGTCCTCTGTTCCCTCGCGAGTGTAATCAGGTTTGAGCTCACTTGCGATCGAAGCGAGCAACAGAACATCAGCATCCGTAATCTCAGGGCACATCTGGATGTCCCTGTGAAGAAGGTGGAGCTGAGAACAGGGTCGGCTGGCACTTCTGCCCGCGATGTAGTTGAGGATCGAAACCCACCCATTCGATTCTGTCTACGCCATCGAACCGCTTGGCCATGACCGCAAGAGCTTCGGGGTTGTTATCCACAAGGACAAACCGCCGGCCAAGCTCAAGGGCCGCGACACCCGTGGTCCCACTCCCAGCAAAGAAGTCGAGGACGAGGTCGCCTGGTCTTGAGGATGCCCGGATGATGCGCCGCATAATCCCAAGAGGCTTCTGGGTGGGATAGCCTGTCTTCTCTGAACTGTTCGTAGGAACAATCGTGTGCCACCATACGTCTGTTGGAAGCTTGCCTCGGGCTGCCTTTGCTGGACCAACCAGGCCAGGCGCCAGATACGGGATGCGCTCGATTTCATCGCTATTGAAGACGTAATGAGTTGGGTCTTTCACATAGAACAGTATGTTGTCATGCTTCGGAGGCCATCGGTTCTTCGGTCTTCCGCCATAGTCGTAGGCCCATATTATCTCGTTAATGAAGGAGTCTCGTCCGAAAATCGAATCAAGAAGGACCTTGCAGTAATGCACTTCTCGGTAGTCAATGTGGAAATAGAACGCGCCGTGCGGAGCCAGTACACGCCGAGCTTCGAGAAGCCGCGGTTCCAGAAAACCTAGATAGTCATCGAATACATCGGAGAACCGCTTCGTTCCCAAGGCAATCGTCCGGTAACGGTCGCCCTGGAACCCCACGCGTTCACCGTCTACTGCGCGAACTGTCCTCAGTTGTGTCCTCTGCTGTACCTTGCCTGTGTTGAACGGAGGGTCAATGTAGATCAGGTCGACAGATGCTGATGGAAGCATCTTGAGTACTTCGAGATTGTCGGAGAAGAAGATCTGGCCGACTACCGTGTCCTTCATTTGCTCCCCCAGTCCCTATCGGCCGGCATCGACGGATGGAATTTTGCCAACCCATCTCTCACGGTAGAGCCACCCCGCCTTCCCCAACAGGATCGTCCTCTCATAGTACTCCCCACGATAACCTCCTCGCCCTGCCCCGACAGGCAGTGGCTCACGCCTCCAATAGTCTGCTCAGTGCTTCCCATTCCTCCTTGGGGATGGTGTAGGTGTGCTCGCGGCCGGGGAAGGCGCCGCCCTTCACGTCCTTGATGTAGGCCTGGAACGCCGCAAGCATCACCGCCGACACGTCGGCGTACTTCTTCACGAACTTCGGGGTGAACGCCTCGAACAGCCCCAAGATGTCATGGACGATCAGGAGCTGCCCGTGACAGGCCGGCCCGGAGCCGATGGAGAGGATCGGGACCTTCGCCCGCCCGGTGATGACCTCGGCGACCTTGGCCGGGATCGCCTCCAACAGGATCGAGAACGCACCAGCCTCCTCCAGGCACTTCGCGTCCTCGATCAACGCCTTGGCGGTGGCGGCGCTCCGGCCCTGGGACTTGAGCCCGCCGATCGCGCTCGCCGCTTGCGGCGTGAGGCCGATGTGCCCCATCACCGGGATCCCCGCCTTCACGATCGCCTCCACCCGCTCCGCCATCCGCGCCCCACCCTCGAGCTTGACCGCGTCGGCCCCGCCCTCGGAGATGAACCGGCCGGCGTTCACGATCGCGACCTCGTTCGAGGGCTGGTAGGACATGTACGGCATATCGCCCACCACGAACGCCCGCGCGGCGGCCCGGCTCACGGCGGCGGTGATCGTGACCATGAACTCCATCGTCGCGGGGAGGGTCGTCCTGTGCCCAAGCAGGCACATCGCCCCGGAGTCGCCGACGAGGATCATGTCCATCCCCGCCCGGTCCTCCAGGAGCGCTGTCGGATAGTCGTAGGCGGTGAGGAACGTGATCTTCTCCCCCCGCTCCACCATCGCCCGCAGCTCGGGGATCGTCACCTTAGTCCGCGTCTCATCCATCGCTCCTCCTTGTGGTGGATGGTAGCGTGGCCCCCGACCGGGGCCAAGAGCCAGCCCGGGTGGTCGGGAGGTCGGTCCCAACGTAGGCTTTCCGCCATGGTTGGGCAGCTCAGCGGGGAGGAGGTGAGGGCACCCCTCCTCGCATGGTTCAGACGAAGCGCACGGGACCTCCCCTGGCGAAGGACCCGCGATCCCTACGCAATCCTCGTCTCGGAGATCCTCCTCCAGCAGACGAGGGTCGAGCAGGCGCTCCGATACTACCCCCGGTTCATGGCGGCGTTCCCCAACCTGGGCGCCCTCACCCAAGCGGCAGAGGAAGATGTGCTGCGGGCCTGGGCGGGAGCGGGCTACTACCGGCGGGCGCGGAGCCTCCACCGGCTGGCCCGGATCGTGACCGAGACCGGCCTCCCCACCCGGGCAACGGAGCTCGCCGAGCTCCCTGGGATCGGGCCCTACACCGCGGCGGCGGTGGCCTCGATCGCGTTCGGGGAGCCGGTCGCCGCGGTGGATGGGAATGTGCGGCGGGTCCTTGCGCGCCTGTTCGCCGCGGAGGACCCGAGCGCCCGCTGGCTGCGGGCTACGGCGGAGGGGCTCCTCGATCCGGAGGATCCCCGTTCGTGGAACCAGGCGATGATGGAGCTCGGGGCGACCGTGTGCACGCCGAAGGATCCCCGTTGCGCCTCCTGCCCCGTGGCGGGGTCCTGCGCGGGGAAGAACGACGCGGGTCGGTACCCCGCTCCCCGGGCACGGAGGCCGAGGTCGGTCCTAGCGACGGCCCTCGTCCTGCGCGCGCCGCAGGGGTACGTCCTGGAGAA
>MTKZ01014249.1_pt1 | contig 36507 bp, 61 predicted proteins | sample 1042781 | NCBI WGS metagenome assembly MTKZ01 (sample SAMN06212207, study PRJNA360539) | anaerobic digester metagenome | biome: Wastewater treatment plant; material: sludge; isolation source: anaerobic digester fed with sludge from wastewater treatment plant | place: Denmark: WWTP Viborg ...
CACCGAACTCACCGATGGCACGCGAATAATAAAAATCAATGCGTGGGGTGCTGAAGCGGCAGCGGGCGGCAATCCATATTATGCTTATGCACAACAGTGAGGTGATTTAAATGCCAGATATTTGGATGGATGTAGACGTGGCTCTGGCCGAGGTGCCGGTCAATCTGCTGCCATTACTCGACGACACCGACTTCAAGGCCATCGAGGCAGCAGTGGCTTACAATGCTGCTGGGATGGCTCTCTACTGGCATTTCGTGACTCCGGGCGGAGCCTACACGGTTACGGCTGTCACACCTACCACCGGGGGCGATTACGACTGGAAGGATCAAGGCGATGCTGGAATTTATACCATAGAGATCCCGGCATCGGGCGGGGCCTCAATCAACAACGATACAGAGGGCTTTGGTTGGTTCACAGGAAAGGCCACCGGGGTTCTGCCCTGGCGCGGGCCTGTAATCGGCTTCAGGCGGGCGGCTCTCAATGATCTAATGATTGATGGCGGCACAGCCAGCAGTAACCTAGAGGACTTCTTCGACGGCACTGGCTACGCAGGCGGCACAATCAAGTTAGCCTGTGATGCCTCTCTCACCGCCGCCTCTGTCGATGCAATCTTGGATGAGGCCATGAGTGGCCATACTACAGCAGGCAGTCTAGCCAAGCTGATTAGTGATATAGATACTATTGTTACAGCGATCAAAGCCAAAACCGATCCCTGGCCGTCTATCGTCTATCCCTGAGGTGGAGCATGGTCAAACGCTATGTAGTCATTGATACTGACGACTCTAACCCGGCGGATATGGATCTGGAGCTGGGGCCTGTTTACGAAGAATCGGGGACTGTAGAGGCTACAGATGCGTATATGTCCGCCTCCGAATCGGATGCTTATTTTCTTGGCGATCCTCGGACCACGGGATGGTCTGCTCTTTCCGATGACGAAAAGGATTGGTACTTAAAACGATCCACAAAGGTCATCGATGCCCTGCCCCTGCGCGGAGTTAAGTATCTCACTGATGGGACTCAGAGCCTCCAGTTTCCCCGGCAGTACCGGGAAGGCTATGATATGGATGAGCTGACTGGCGAGGCAGAAGTCCCTCAGGCGGTCAAAAACGCCTGCTGCGAGGAGGCCCTGGCCCTCTACCTGGAGCAGGCCGGGGGCAGCTCAAGCCGGGCAGCGCTGCAAGAGGCTGGAGTGCAGAGCTACACCATACCCGGCATTCTCCAGGAGACTTTTGCCCCTGGTGCTGTCAGTGCGAACCGGAACGGCGGCATGAGGAGCCCAGCAGCTTACCGGCTTCTCTCTCGATTCATCGCCCGGAGTGTGCCGATAATATGAGCCTGCTGACGCCTTACCTGGCCTCTCATGGCGTATCAGTCACATGGAAGCACAAGACTGGGAATGATGGAGACGATGACATTTTTACCAGCAGCACGATCACAGTCCTATGGGCCTTCGGGTCCAAAGTGGTCCGGACTATCCGGGGTGATGAAATCCAATGTCAGGCCTTCTGCCGCTGTGAGGCCGATGTAGAGGCCGGGGATGTCATCACATTTGAGTCCCGGGATTATCCTGTTCTTGGCTTGGTCGGAGTGGCCTATGATGGCTCTATGCGGGCATTAGCTTTGGGTACGGCGAGGACTTGATCATGTCGATGCATGTAGATGTGAAATGGCATCCGGATGGCTACAAGAATAGTCTGAAAGCAGCAGCTATGGAAGCCCTACATGGGGCTGGAGAAATTGTCCTGAAGGATTGGCAGAATACCATTCCGTGGGCTACTGGTAATCTGGCGAGCCGTCTCACCATCATCGATCATCCAAAAGACTTGAAAGTGACTGTATCCTCTTCTGGGCCTTATGCAATCCGCCAGGAGTTTGACGACTCCCTGAGACATCCCGATCCTACCAACCCATCCTCCAGGAGTGACAGGAAGGCCCACGCCGGTCGGGATGCACTCAACAACAACAGAGACAATATCAAAAAGTTTGTGCAGGACCGGATGAAATGAGTGCGGACCTAGCTTTTCTGGAGGAGCTAATTAATGGCCTGGATACCTCCGTCCTGGAATGGCTCCAGATCAGGATCTCCAGGATTCTGGCTGCTCGACAGCCGAAAACGATTGCCAGAAATTCAATTATAAGAAAAAGATAATAGTGCTAATTTAGCACGGTGATTTTATGCCAAAGACATTAAAGGATCTCAAAAATGTGACCGGCCTTATCATTTATGACGGCCTCGACGTGTTAATGAAAATTGCTAACCAGCAGGCAAGGCAGATCCAGAGCGCTATCATAGAGGGCCAGAGCGCCGGGGCCGGTGCAACCCTGGCATTCGGAGAGGATGCCAAGACCATCCGCAACCTTGAGAGCATGAAGGCCAGCTTGGACAGCAAGATCCAGACAATGATCGATGATATCAAGAATGCAAAAGAGATGTCTGTGGATGCTGATCAGCTGGAAATGGGTGGAGTTGACAAAGCGTATCAGCTTCCCGGTGCTATCCCGATGGGAGATTAGCTCCCATTCTAATTTATTATAAAGTGATTTTATGAAATTAATTGATCCAGTCGTTACCTGGTGGCTCATTATAGTTCTGCTCGTATCTTCTGCATCTGGCCTGATCGACTACCAGGCACAGGGGCAGGCCGAAGACGGAGGCCTCCTCCTGGAGGGTGATAGCTATCTGATCCGCAATGAGGCCCGAGCAGACGGCCCGGTGAGTTTCGGCCTAACTCAGATGATCAATGATAAGGAGTCCAAGGTCTTTATGGGCCTCGACGCGCCCGGTGAGGCTGCGGTCCGGTGGAGATCTCCTATCCAGGATTTCCGGGGCAACGGCACTGGAGTGCTGGTCGAGGCATCCGGGGCCTATAGTTCGGAGACGACCGTCGTTGAGCGGGAATATACTGATGAAGAAACCCATGAGGACATATGGGAGGAAGTCACCACCCGCAAGGACCGGGCCCAATCTGACATAACCGCAAGCGGTAACGGCACATTCCGCAATCAGCTCATAGGAGCCTATCCAGGCAAAGGTCGGTGGTGGAAGATCTCGGACATTACCATCTCGGGCCAGAATGTGACCGCTCAATTCAAGCTCAACGCATCCGGTCAGAACGTGAAGAGAGTTTGGTCAGTCATCGAGGAAGAAGAAGGCGAGGGGGCAAAAGAGTGAGGGAGTTCGATTGCTGTAATGAGCCCACCGGCGAGCAGGCATGCGAATGCCTGGAGCAGGATCTGGGCCACCGGGTAATCCCGCAAGGAACAATTATGCTTGCTGGCCAGGAAAGGCGTTATACCACTACCACGAATCTGCAGCTCACCAGAGAGGAGTTCAAGGCATGGAGTAGGGCCGAAGGCCGGGAGGTCGATCCCATTGTGTGGTTCACTGAGATGGGCCATGGACCAATCCCCGATGACGTGACTCTGGAGGACTCGAAGTGAGCAAATTCTTCTGCAAGAAGCCTGGCGGATATAAGGTCAAGGACGCGGGCGGGGCAGTCCAAGTGCACTTCATGGAAGGCACCAGGGAGAGCGGGCCATGGTATCAAGTGTGGGAATACTCCGATGAGCAGATAGAGAAATGGCTGGCCAAGGGAATCATCGAGGTGGTGGACTGATGCCTGGAGAAGGATATAAGATTGCCATCCTCATGATCTCCGGCTTTGTCCTGATGGCCTTGGCCGCCATCGGCATGGTAGCCACTGGCAAGACCGACGTGGCCACGCTTAAGGAGCTATTCATCGCCCTGGGCGTCCTGGCCAGCCTATTCGGCCTGCCCCAGGTGGTCCAGGCCTGGATCCAGACTAGAGGCCAGACATCGGCAGGCAAGAAGATTGATTGACTGAGGCGTCCTTGGCACCACTCATTGATCCTGCCAGCATCACCGAGGACAATATTCCCCAAGTCCTCGGGGCGATGCTCATCGAGCTCAGAGATATCAGGACGGAGCAAACAGATATCAAGGAGATACTGGCCGATCATACAGACTGTCTACAGATCTTCAAATTTTCACGATGCAAATTACTACCATGGATGGGGCGCAATAAATGGGTGATTGCGATAATATTCTCCGGCTTTTCTCTGTGGATCTCTGCCCTCGATTGGATCAATAGGTGGTCGCAGTGGGCCTTTTTCCCACCCAAGGTAGGCGGGCCATAATGCCCTACGAAGTCATCAATAGGAGGCTCATGATGAAGCCACACCTGAAGAGGATGCTCAAGGCAGCCATCGGCAAGAATATCCTCATGATGCATAACGGCGAGACGCTGGTCGATGGGCAGCTGGTGGCATTCGATAATACCTATGCCTATGTAATGTGCCCAAATGGTACCGGGGCCTTCATGATCGAGGCATATGAGGCGATTGTAGTGGCGATCGAGCAAGCGGTGGTGTTGGGCACATGAGCAGAGACCCCGGCGCAGACCTGGCGGTATATCTGGAGACTGCTGGATATGGCGAATGGAAGAACGCCAACCCCGCTCTGAATACGATCTTCCTGGATGAGTTGCCTGATCTGCCCGCAAACTGCATCGGGATCTGGATTAACAATGGCAAGAGGCCAGAACATTTCTGTGGAGCTGATTTAGGTGTCTTGGAGTATCCCATTGCTGATATTATTGTGCGGAATGCCAGCAAAGCCACCGCCCGGGATAGAGCGGAAACTATCAGGCAACTATTCAGCCTGAGCGCAAACCTCGGAAATGAATATGTAGCCGAAATGGCTGCAGGTAGCTATCCCGTTTATTTAGGGCGCGACGATTCCAATCGTCACAAGTTCTCGGTTAGTATTGAGTTGACTGTTGAAAGATGAAATAACATAAGGAGTGTGATTTAGAAATGGCTGCAATGTCAGGACAAACCTTGAAGGTCACAATAACCCCTACAGCGGGCTCCGAGACCTTCATTGATGGTGTAGATGGGTTCACAATCGACAACAAGATCGATTCCAAGGATATAACTGTGGCAAAGACCACAAACGATACTCTGTGGAGGCAGTACATAGCCACCTTGAGGGATGCAGGTTGCACGATCAGCTTCAAGTTCTTGGATTTGACTGATCCTGGACAGTTGGCCCTGTGGACTCTGTTTAATTCTGCAAACACAAAGGCAGAGATCAGATTCTACCAGGATTCTACTCATTATCTCTATGCAGATTGTATCTGTACATCCTTCCCCATATCTGCAAAGCTTGATGGAGTCCAGGGAGAAGGAATGAGTGTAGAGATCAAGCTCCAGGATTTGGACGGCCTACAGCTTGGCGGGTATGCTTAGGCGGGGATAAATATGGCAGCCAAAAGCGGCCAATATGCCGCCCTTTTTAAGGCCGTCGGTACTAGCACAGCCGCTACTGGTAAGGCCATGACAAGGGTAGGCACTACATCCGAGTTCTACATCACTGACAGGACTATGAGCTGGTGGGATGTGGCCTCCGGCAAGACTCCTGTATTCTATCTGGATTCTGTAGCGATTGATGCAGATGATATCTCTGAGATTGATTATGCCGCTGGATTCGTAACTCTCCGGAGCTATACTAGCGGGACGGTCACTTGCGATGTTTATTACTTTACTCCTGCAGCATTCGGCGGTGTCTTTGGGGTCGATCTCCAGCCTAAAGCGGAGACCAAAGAGATCACCACCTTCTCCCAGACCTTAAACGTCCCGATCAAATATCGATCCTGGATTAAGACTCTCAATGATTGGCAGGGCACAGTAGAGCGGCATTTCTTCACAGGTCATGCCTGGAAGCTGATGGACTGCACCAATAACTACTCAGATCTCTATTGGACTCTGAAGGAATGGGGAAGGCCCGGAAACCTCCGGCAAGTGGAGTATATCGTCTCAGGAAACAATACCGCACTTGACGTAGCCTACAATGCCGGGAGCAAGAAGTTCACTGTCACAGTGGCCACAGATGGGAGTGGTGTTGCCACCAGTACAGCCAAGGATATTAAGGATCATGTAGAAGCCGATGCTGTCCTGGCAGCGCTGGTTGATGTAACTTACAAAGATGCTGCTGTAGCTGCTTCGAAGATAGTCGACTGCACCAATCCAAATTCAGATATCCTTTGGACTTGGAGGACTGCTGGAGTTGTCGGAAATGCAGAGGACATTGAGTATATCGTCTCGGGGAATAATACCCCCCTCAGCATCACCTATGCGGCTCACAAGATTACTGTCCATGTAGCCACGGATGCAGGAGGAGCAGCCACAAGCACCGCAGCTGAAATCATTGCCTGCGCTCATGCTACCGCTGCGATCAATGCCATAGTTAGCACAGCCAATGCGCCCTCAAATGATGGCTCAGGAGTTGTAGAGGCCAAATCAGCTGCTGATTTTGCTGGAGGAGTTGATGCGGGATCAGGCATAGTCGAAGCCAAGACCGCTGGATACATGGCCGGTGGTGAGGACTTAGGTTCCGATCTGGCTTTGGTAGGCCAAAAGATCCTTTTCAGGCTCTATCTCAACATCACCACGGGCTCTTTAGAAATGATGTCTGGCCTCTGTCACTTAACCGGAGTTCCGATAGATGTCAAACTAGAATCCATCCAGGAGAGTAACCTGAGCCTACAAGGAATTGGCAGGCTGAAATATCATACCGTCTAGGGAAAAGGGGCAATGATGCCAGACCACCGGCTGAGCCCCTCCCCATATCCGTTTTTTGTTATCAAAAGTATTACCTTTCTAGTTCAAAAAAGTATCTATAAAAATATATGAATCTAAGGGGAGAACACGAATATGCAAGATACATCAATTTTGATCGGAGATAAGGAATACCATCTCCGCTATGAGATCCGCCAGCAGATGGACATCTTAAAGAATGGCCCAAAGAAGCTTGACCCAGACAGAAAGGATCTGAAATTCTCTTCGCCCATCGAGGCCCTAAACTACCTCGGAAACTGGGAAGCCCAGATCTATCTTCTTCAGAAGGGTCTGGAGTGGTCCGGATCTGGGGCGGAGAAGATTGACTTTGATCGAGCCGCAGAACTCCGGCAGGAATATCTGGAGCAGGGAGAGGCTGACGCCGGGGAAAAGCATGATGCATTTACTCAGCTTTTGGCTGATGCACTCTCTCTGAATGTCGCAGGTGCATCAGCAAAAAAGCTCCAGGAGAGGGGGGAGGCCATGAGGAAAAGGATGGAAGAAGAGAAGCTGGCAGAGATCTACAGAGCAAAAGCTCTTTCCGAGACTGGATCGATGCCGCCGAACGAACCGCAATAGGCACTTTAGGGATGGATTATCACCAATTTTTGCAGTCCACTCCTATAGAAATCACGTTCAAGATCGAAGCCTATAATGACAGGCTCCGAGATCAGGCCATGCGGGATTATTCTCTGGCGACTATTATTGTCACTGGCTGGCATAATCCTAAGAAGTTTCCCAAGTTCCAAAGATATTATTCTGAAAAAACCACAGAAGATAGAGAAGAAGAGATTAAACAAGAGTTTCGACGACAGGCTAATGCGGTAGGTATGAGGGTTCAGTGAATGGCGACACAAGTCGGTGAAGCAGTAGCAGTCCTGAAGCTGGATAAATCGAACTTTGATAGTGGGATGTCTCAGGCCGAGGGGAAGTTCTCCGGCCTGGGCAGCAAAGCAGCCGGTGTAGGGACAGCTATGGCCGGGGCCCTGGCAACGGCGGGAGTAGCCGCAGTAGCTGGCGCAGCTACAATATCCACCGCTGGCCTATCTGCCTTCAAGAACCTGGAGTCTGCCGCCTCATCTGCTGCCTCAAAAGCTGTAGATGTAAACGGCAAGAGCGCAGATCAAATCAAGGCTCAATACAGCGCCATCCAGGACCATGTAATCAAGATCTCCAATGATCTGGCAGCCACCACCGTATTCGATCCGTCACAGGTAGCCAATGCTTTTGATATCCTGGCCGCCAAAGGGTCTGATATATCCAAGATCGGGAGAGATGAACTGCTGCCTTTCCTGGATTTAGCCGCAGGAACTCAGACCGATCTGGCCAGTGCTACCGACCTTGTGACAGGAGCTATAAACTCATTCGGCTTATCCATGTCGGACTCCGGTAGCGTGGCAGATCAGTTAGCTATGGCCATGAATGGCAGCTCTGCTGCCTCGGATACTCTGAATTATGCCCTCCGGCAGGGCGGCGCTACTGCTGCGGCAACTGGGATGTCTCTTGCGGAGTTCTCCTCAATCGTGGGAGTGCTCTCAGATAAGAACTATACCGGCGAGCAGTCCGGCGCGGCCCTCAAGACCGCGCTACTGGCGCTCTACACACCCACAGAGAAGCAGACCAATGCTCTCGCCAAGCTCGGATTATCTTACGATCAAGTTGATCCTCGGACTCACAAGTTTACCGACACGCTGAAGCTATTGCTGTCGAAAGGAGCAGATATCGGAGATTTCGGCAACATTTTCACTGATTCATCCGGTGCTATCATGTACGCCTTGGCCGGGGCTGGGGATTCTGTTGATTCACTGACAGCCAAGATAGCAGGCTCTTCTGGCCTGGCTCATACTCAGGCGTCCCTCATCATGGATACTAATAAGCTGGTAGGGGCCTGGGAGACTGCCAAGGGAGCTACAGAGGGCATGACGACTGCCATAGGATCCGCTCTGGAGCCTGCTGCTGTCAAGCTGCTCAATACCTGGACTGCTCTTGTCCCTAAGATCCAGGAGTTTGCTGTGGCCCTGGCCTCCGGCGATTGGGAGAAAGCTGGACAGATGATTAAGGATAGCTTCTCCGAAGCCTGGGAGTATATCAAGAATATTGATTGGGGATCTGTAGCTGAAATGGGTGTAGAGGCCATCAAATCAGCTTGGCAGGGCCTCCAATCTCTCGGATCTGACCTTATTGGATGGCTCCAGGGGGTAGATTGGGGTGGGGTTGCTACTACCATCACAGAGGCTATTAGGACAGGATGGGAGGCTCTTAAAGATCTAGGCTCAGATTTAGCTGATTGGGTCCGAGATTATGATTGGGCAACTCTAGCCAGTGATGTGGCAGACCTCATCAAAGCAGGCTGGAAGGCTGTTAGGGATTGGGCTACCGATATCATCTCTGGCATAAAGACCGACTTTACCGACTGGGTTAATGAAGGCGGCCCGGCCCAGCTCGGTAAAGATCTAGGTAAAGCAGTGGCCGAAGGTGCTAAAGATCTAGGCAAATGGATCTTTGAAAATATATCAAGCTGGTTCAAGGCCAATGGCTCCAGCCTGAGCGGAATTATAAGTAGCGCCATAGATTTTGTGAAGGTAGCCGCTAAAGCTGCATGGGACTTCGCAACTAGCTTCGCCTCTACTATCCTGACGGCAGGCAAGGGGACCATCGGAGCCGCCATCCTGGAGATAATTGGCGGGGCCATGGACTCTGTGTGGGATGGTGCAGGAGATACTCTCCGGACCAAAGCGGCAGAGTGGAGAGCGGCAGCAGAGGACCTTTTTGCTTCGGAGGACTTTGAGACTGATATCAATTTTAACGGGCTTGGTGACGTCCCTAGTAAATATGATGGCAAAACGATTGATGTAAATGTAAATTACAAACTTGGCGGGGGAACAATAGAACCCGGAAACTTCAGCTTAAATGCACAAGGCGATGTTTTCGTACCCCATGCCAGGGAAGTTACATACATGGACCCCAAAGAATGGGTGCTTGCCATGCATGAAATTGGCAACGATTTTGACACAATCGAGAGCCAAGTCTCAAAATTCACAGATGCATGGGGAGCAAAGTTATCCCCGGAAAAGGTTGAAGAGATAATGGCTGTTCTCCCGAAGGCAGCCAATGAAGCGGCGGACACTACAACAACAACCACAAAAAAGGCATCGGAAGGCTTCTTATCCACCACCCAAAAGGCAAATGCCCTCACAATGGGGGCCTTCCAGACTTCCACGAAAGCCCTATTAGCTGCCGCTATGCAAGGCGCTCAGGCAACACAACAGGCGGCCACGGCCACCTCTGCCGCCGCGGCGATGGCAGTGGACCGGATACTTAATGGCAGCCAGACCGCCGCCAATGCTATCCAGCAAGGCGCTCAGGTGGCCGCCAACTTCACCACTCAAGCCGGACAGGCGGTAAAGATCGGCCTGGATGCATCCGGGCGGGAGATCGCAGTTATCGGCCAAGTGGCCCAACAGCGTTTCACTCAGGCAGGCGGCGAGCTATATAACAAGGTCCAGGTAGCGGGCTCAGGCTTCCAGAACTCCGTCCAAAGCGGAGCCAACGCAATCCAGAGCGGAGCCAATGCCGTGAACGGTGCGGCCAACAACCTGGCTGGAGCTGCCTCTAATGCAGCTTCCTCCCTGGCTAATGCCTATGCATCTTTCGCCAGGAATAACCCATATAGCGGCAACGCTTCACCCTCATATCCCATATCTCAGACAATATCATTCTCAAGCAGCGCCTCATCTAGCCGTCCCTCATCCTCCTCCTCGTCCAGTGACCCGTCTTGGTGGAATGCGGCTTATGTGGCGGCAGGCGGCCGGGCAACAGGCACGGAAACCACCGGCCCCGAGCTGGCAGTCATAGGTGAAGCTGGCCGGGAATGGGTAATACCGGAGAAGCACAAGCGCTGGGATCTGCTCTTGGCAGCCATGAGAGCCTATGGTATCACAGGTATGGCTGAAGGCGGGGCAGCAGGAGCAAGCGGTTCAGGCGATGCAGTAGATGCCGATGAAATGAAAGCCTACTTCGGCATCAAGGGCCTGGCCAGCATGAGCAAACAGGTGCAGAAGATCATTACCGATCTTAAGAACTTCTTCAGGATTTCATGGGGCATAATCAAGGCAGAGGGATCTGTCTATTGGCGGCAGATTAACGAGATTCTGACTTACGAAGTTACTACATTCCGAGATAATGCCTGGCAGGCCGCAATAGGTATCCGCAATACCTGGATTCAGACCAATGCCCAGATCCTAGACGACACTAAGACCAATTATGCTGCCATCTGGCCAGCCATTGAGCCCACGGTCACAAATCTTAATGATTCTATCAAGAACGCATTTTATGATGCCAAAAACGGAGTCACGGATGCGATTAACCAGATGGTAGCTAACGGTGAAAGCTCTCTCTTGGCCTTCTCCGAGAATTGGGGACAGGTATGGTCTGATATGCTCACCGATCTCTCCAATGCTCAGAGCCAGATATCCAGCGCCGTGTCACAGATAGCCGCAGAACTCCAGAGGATTAATGTTAGTGTCAATATTAGCAGCAGCGGAGGAGGCTATGGCGGCGGTGGTGGTGGAGGCGGTGGTGGCATGGATTGGGCCTTTGCTTCGGAGTCTGATTGGCTTGCACCTACAGGCGATTGGAGCGAGTACGGTGGCGGCAATTCCGGGTGCTCCGGCTCCGGGTGCTATATCGCCGGCGGGGCATCCTGCCGAGACATCTACAATAACGCAGTCATAGCCAGCACCGGACCCCTTGCCACCGCAGGCCTGGGGGTTGAATTGGGGGGCGGCGGATATGGGGGGGGCGGTTATGGCGGAACATTCGGCACATCTTCTTGGGGTGGCCTTGCTCCGATATTCCGAGCGAGGGGAGGTCTGGTGAATAAGCCGGAACTGGATGTCATCGCAGACCAGGGCCCGGAGATCATCCTTCCTAATCGCTTGACTAGGATGTTTACGGCCCTGGCCGATGCAGGATTTGAGTCTATTCATGGTGGATCTGGTGGGGGTAGGGTAGTGATCGAGGATCACACTGTCCACAAATGGTACTTGGATGGCAAAGAGGTTACAAACCAGATCATGGCCAGGGCGGTTAAAGAGCAGCGCCTACGTGGAGCCGTTCCGGTTCGATGAGATAAGGGGATGAATAAATGGTAACTGCTAGGAATTCATTAGACAAACTAACTGCGGGTGTGTCCACAAGGGCAAACCTGCTGACTTATTTTAACTCTAATTTAGATATCATTGATGCTGCCATAGCTAAATGCAATTTTGTGGCAGCTTCAGATCCCACCGCAAACGATGATAGTGGTGATGGTTACTCAGCCGGAAGCCAATGGTATAATACAACAGGCCATAAAGTCTTTGTATGCGAAAATGCTACATCCGGATCTGCAATCTGGAGGCAAATTTATCCTCTCACAGCAGGCGATTTGTCCGGGCCCGCTGGAGCTACAGATGGCAATATCCCTCTATTCGATGGTGCTACTGGGAAGCTTCTCAAGAATTCTGCATACTCTCCGGCCAGCTTTGCGGTAGCCGCCAAGGGAGTAACCAATGGTGATAGTCACGATCACAGTGGAGGAGATGGTGCGGCCATAGTGGCAGCAGCTACTAGCTTTGCAGCTACCTCTAGGGTTCTTGGACGCAAATCCGCAGGAGCAGGCGCAGGAGAAGAATGCTCCATAACAGAGATCCTTGATCTCCTCGGGACGGCAGAACGGGGAGATATTCTTTATAGAGGCGCTTCTGCCTGGGCTTTTCTGCCTCATGGAACATCCGGCCAGGTGCTCCAGAGCGGTGGACATGGGGCGGATCCATCTTGGGAGGATGCGGCCACTGGCGGCGGAGGCGCGGCATTTTGGACTGATGTTCCAGGAACACCCACACGAGTATCCGATACTCAATTTACGATAACAGATACCAGCAACGCAAATAAATATGATAAAGTCTTTACTAAAGGAACCATTCTCACTTGGCTAGAGAGTAGCACATTTAACACGGCGATGGTAGTTTCTGCCAGTTATGGAACAAATACCGTCACAATAAATATAGTAGGCGATAGCCTGACAGCAGGCTTCACCGCCATGAAGTACTGCATCCACAGAGCACAAGAACTTCATTTTATCCTGCCAGGAACGATAGCAGTAGGCACCGATTTAGGCAGGACTCATTATGCCACATGCGATTTAATTAAGCTGGCTGTCGATGTCAGAGTAAAGACAGCAGGCGCGACCAATGCCACCACCATAGACGTAAACGACGACAATACCAGCATAATTACCACCAAGCCGTCAATATCAAATACAGGAACCTCGGCTCTCGATAACGTATGTGATGCACCAACCACAGTAATAGCGGCGGGGTCAGCCCTGACGCTGGATGTTGATGCGGTGACTACTACGCCGCCAGTGGATCTCTATGCAATTCTCTATGTCTATCCTGAAGCCTGGAGATATATAGCATGAGCAAATTCCAGCACTGGCCAGCGGCGAACATCCTGGCCCTCTACCGCTTGGCAGACGTAAACGATGTCAGCGGAAATAGCCATACTCTCATAAATGAAGGTACTGTGACTTTTGGGGCCGGGAGAGTTGGCAATTGTGCTCTTTTTGGAAATGCCAACAGTAGCAAATTTTTACATCATGCTGACAGTCTCGGCAAAGATCTGAGCGGCAATGCCGGAATATCGATCTGGTTCTTGCTCCAGACTTTACCAGCATCAGGAGAGGTACAAACAATTGTCATGTGGGCAAGCACCACAGGCACAGCTAGATATTTAATTGTAACTTACATCAATGATAGCGGAACTAAAAAAATTAGAATAAAATGTTCTGCCGAGTCGGGAAACGTCATAGATAAAGCAATCGATTTAGTAACCAATGTATGGTATAAGCTAGACTTGAATTGGGCGGCAACATGTGAAGCATTTTTAAACGGCTCGTCGATAGGAACTGTAAGCAGAGGGACTGATACAATATCATACGATTGCATTATGATTGGTAGTACTTTAGGTAGCGATTTTATGAAAGGAAACGCTGACGAAGCGGTATTCTTCTCTGCCGTCCGGACCGCTGCCGATATCCGTCGGAGATACGCTTTTGAGCGTGGGATGCTGAATTAGGAGCGCCAATGTCGGATCTATTAATCTCAGTCGGAGATACGGACATTTATTCATCTCCGATTTTTGATAATGATGCCACTGTATGGCCTGATGATTCTATGCTCTTAGATGATTGGGCTTCAGTATCTCATATTTGGCTCAATGATCCGGGCCTCTCCATCGACCATCGGACAGATGGCCGCTCGACTGCATCCTTCGTGGTCTACGATGCCGCCGGTTCCCTCACATTCTATGAGCGGCAGAGGGTGATAATCCAAGCTTGGGATGGAGAGAAAAGCTTTGGTGGAGTCGTACAGAGCTGCCAGACTGTCCCTATCCCCGGAACCGTGATGAAATTCCACTCCATAGAGGCAGTAGACTATACTTCTGTACTTGGATGGAGGATGATTGACTATGCAGCCACCGACAAACTCCCGGGCGTGGCTGTTCAGGAGATCCTGGATGAGTACCTGGCCGAAGAAGGGATCACTGCCGGATATATTGAAGATGGCAATGTACTGACAGAAATCAGCATAGGAAACAAAAGTGCCTTAGAGGGTCTTCAGAAGCTCGCGGAGGCCTGTAGGTTTGTGGTCTACTTAGATTATGATCTCAAGCTATACTTCCATACTAGGACGCTTTATGCTGCGGATTGGCAGGTGTCCGATGGCGAAGATATCCTTGCAGATAGCTTGGAGATCACCAGAGAGAATCCGGACTATCGCAATACAGAGATCATCATTGGCGGTTATGAAGAGACTGATCTGCAAACTGAATCTTGGATAGGAGATGGCACTACTAAGACATTTCCCCTGGCCTATCCCGCTAATAGATTTTCTACTGTTACAGTGGGAGCAACTGCCCAGACCATAGGCCAAAAAGGAACGGATGCAGGAACCTATGATTGCTATTATGCCATTAATTCTGAGACGATCACATTCGATATAGCCCCTGCCAATGGTGCAGTGATTGTAGCTGAATATTATGGCCTGTGGAGATCCAAATCAAAAGCAGAAGACCTTACAGCCATAGCTAATAACATTACCAGGCAAGGATTTGGTAGCGGAAAAGTGGAGCATATCACCGTAGATGAGAGTTTAAATTCTATTGTAGCCGCCGGAGAGTACGCCAGCGCCAAGATAGCGGAATATGGAGTAGATGGCCTCAGGATCAGCTATAAGACGCTGCGGTCAGGCTTAGCTGCCGGTGTCTTGCAGAATTTCAATTATATGGGGATCAATGAGGATATCCTGATTTATCATGTCTCAGAGGAGTGGAAAGATGGCATAACTACCTATTCGGTAGAGGGGGTGTACGGCCCGGTCATAGACGACTGGGTTAACTTTCTTAATACGTCGTACCAACTCGTCTACGAGGTCCGTGAAGGTGTAGAAGAGAGCACAGGAGTAACTAAGCTCTATAATTTCGCACATACATTCTATCTGGCTGATAGACCTAACCCATTTACTGCTGCTGCAATAGGAACCGGTCTGGCTGTCTCAGACGACTCATGGCCATGCTTTGAAGAAGATGATCGGACCGAGTACATAGAATTTTGGAATGATGGCGCTTGTGTCTTCAGGAAGCAGCACACATCCGTCCCAGATGAGACAGGAGACGACGAATATCATAGCTATTCATTCATCTCTCCTTCTGATGCATTGGGAGAGATTGATGAGGTGGTCTTTTGGGGCGGATCATTGGCAACGATAACTTATGGCTCCGGGGTGGAGCTATTCCGGGCCAATTTCAGCCGAATCAAAACTATTTTAGAGAGCTACCAGATCAATGCCACATATATTAATGGAGAAGCATGAGCTACGTTAAGACTGACTGGCTGGAGCACTCCATGAGCCAGGCGGAAAAGCTGGCGGCCCTGGATAACCTGGAAGGGATGTACAACGAGATCGTCAGTTACATCAATGCCATAACCCATAGCAGCAGCTATTATACTGATGCCCAGGCGGCAGCAAAATTCTTTACTTCTTCCAATGATGGCAGCGGCTCAGGGCTGATTTGTGCTACTCTTGACGGCTACACTGCCCAGCAGATCATTGATGCCGGAACGCCATCTGGGTGCATAGCTATCTGGTCCGGATCGGTGGTATCAATCCCGGCAGGCTGGTATCTCTGCAATGGTCTTAATGGGACGCCAGATCTCCGGGATAGATTTGTGGTGGGGGCAGGAAGTCATTATGCCAGGAACGATACGGGCGGGGCGGCTACTGTCACGACATCGGCCACAGTTACGATAGCCTCTCACACCCTTACAGAATCCGAAATACCGAAACACACTCATGGAACTATTACTGATAATTATCCATCTGGCTATGTCGAAGACTGGGGCGGGGCAGGGATAGGTAATTATTTAACAGGCTTTGCTACATCATCGAGAAATACCGGATCAACGGGTGGAGGCGGTGGTCATAAGCACACTGCATCATTTTCAGGCACTTCTGGGCAAGCAAAATTACCGTCATACTATGCTGCCTGTTATATCCAAAAAGGATAATTAGTATCGGGAGATCCCAATTATGGCATATACTAAATATCATTCAGCCTGGGCAGTAGGTGATTTTCTTTCGGGGGATGCCTTCAACCACATAGAGACTCAATATGATGCAGCTAAGGCGGATGCAGATGCCCACGATCATGATACTAGATATTATACTAAGGCCACTGCTGACGTTACGTTTTTCAGCACTTCATTTTATACGGGTTTTGATGCTGACCTTTTAGACGGAAATCATTTTTCAGACCTGATAGCTTCGGTGATGCCCATCGGGGCAATCATGATCTGGAGCGGAACAGACGCCAATATACCTTCAGGCTGGCATATTTGCGATGGGGGAACTTATGGGGGATATGCTTCACCTGATCTTCGGGACAGGTTTGTGATTGGGGCTGGAAGCACATATGCAGTAGGGGCCACAGGAGGCCCGGCGTCTTGGAATGGGACTATTACGCCCACAGGAACAGTTACCGTGGGAGACCATACCCTTACCACGGCTGAATTACCCATACATTCCCATGCTTTTATAGAATACTATCCGTATGGTGGTGGTTTTCCAAACTCCTACGGCAGCGGTGGGATTTATACCAGCTTAGGTAGCCGATCAGCAACAATTGAGGCCCAAAGCACGGGGGGTGGATCGCATGGACATACAGGATCATCTATTAGCTTTTCTGGAGTCGATCCAAGACCACCGTACCGAGGCCTATACTACATCATGAAATACGCATGAGGCGATATGGCATATACTAAAAATCATGATCCTTGGGCAGCAGGCAACGCTGTTACAATCTCCGTCATGGATAATTTTGAAACCATCTACACCGAAGCATCGAGCTATTTAGCTGCACATAATCATGATGCTCTATATCCCACTCAAACCGAGATGGAAGCTACTTTTTGGTATTCTGGGAATGATGGCAGCGGCAGCGGAGCAGATGCAGATCAGATCTACAAGAGCGGTGGGAATCTTCATGCTTCTGGCTTCGCCGGTCTCGGAGTCCCCACTGGCCTTGTGATTCTCTGGTATGGCTCTACAGGCGCAATCCCTTCGGGTTGGCATCTATGCGATGGAACGGGAGGGACCATCGACCTCCGGGATAAATTCATAATCGGGGCTGGGAGCACATATACAACAGGAGACACCGGAGGGTCAACCACATTTACGGCAGCCGGGAGCATCAGCGTGGCTGCTCATGCGCTCTCGGTATCTGAGATTCCGGGCCATACTCACCCATTCACCGACTGGAAGGGGAATAATACTGGTTTATCTACTACAGGCGGCAGTGGGGCAATAATTTATACGAGCGATTGGTCTTCAGGGAACACTGCCTCAGCAGGTAGTGGAGACGGCCACGGCCACAGCGCGGCAGAGGGCACCAGCTTCACTGGGAATGCTGTGACCTGTATGCCGTACTATTATGCTCTTGCGTATATTCAAAAAGTTTGAAAATAGTTACTCTTTTTGGGCCGCCAGTTTTTCGCATTCCAACAGCTTCACCAATCCATCCACCCGGATTCCTGCCAGCTGATATTCATAGGCTGCTTTTCTGGCAGCCTTCTCCGATTGGTGTAGGTCGGTCAGTTCTGATCTTGTGGCCTTCTGGGCTTTCTGTTGCTGGCGGCCTGGATCAGTTATGCCATCTGCCTGGGCCTCATTGATAGCCTCCAGGAACTTTTCTTCTCTTTTGATTGCAGCTTCGATGCGGATTTCTTCAGCTTCATACATGGCTGTGCGCTGTTTTGCCAGTTCAGTGTAGGCATCTGCCAATTGCGTTTTCAGGTCTGCTATCATCTTAGTTCCTCCTCATAACCCCGGACAGACATCGTATACATTCCTAAATATCCGGTCCAAGATAAGCAAATTCTCTCTGCGATGCTTGCATTCTTCCAGGCCGACCCGATCTCCCTGGAATAAGTACCGGGTATGGTCTAGTGCGATTTGATAGGCTGCATCATATTCAGATGCGGTGACAGACCTTTTGAGATCGTAAGCCAGGCGCAATTGATCTATCATCTCATCCCCTCATATTCCCCCTAACCATTGCCCTCTAAGATCGGAGTATGTCCTTGAGGTGTGGTTGTACCTGACATTATCAGGAAGGAGATTGGCGTCATTGGTGGTATAGCTCTGTCCTCCGGCCTTTCCATCTATCTTGTGCTCTACACCAGATGCCTTTCCTGTGGCCTCAATATATGGCTGCTGCATGGATATACCACCATTAAAGATCGGAGGCAGAGTGTGATTAATTATTGGCAGGTTGCCCCATCTTCCGCCCTCATAGCCTATCTGATCCATCCAGGCATTGAGATCCGCTACCATGCCATTATAGAGAACTTCCTGGGAGGCATTGATCTGCCCCTGGATAGATGCTCGGCCCAGGGTGTAGCCATCCTCCAGGCCCTTTAGGTAAGCCATATCGGCCTGCTCAACTGCCATGCTTGGCGCTATCATCAGCAGCGCCATTAATGCGAATATTGTCTTATTCATCTTCTTTCCCCCATCGCAGCCTCACGCAATTTACCCCAGTCAACCCCTCCCCATACTTTTGATAGGTTCTCAAAAGATTGCTGTAGGTTATCCGCAATCATCCGCGCGAGTTCAAAAGTGCTATCAACAGCATCCCAGAACCTAACCAGAGATACTTGATAGCCCATTGATTCCGCCACCGCCGCGAGGAAGCAGATTTGCTCCACGGTGCCCCTATTCACTCCGTTGTATTCGACAATCGTGCTGGCTAAATTAAATTCCGTATTTTCAAATCGAATTTCCATTCAAATCCCTAACCTCGGCGGCAGCAGTGGGGGGGTATAGCGGCTCTCCACCCCACCCAGCAACATCTTAAGGGCCGGGACCGGGAGGAGAATGGTCTCTTGGCTTTGCGATAGGCTTAAAGCTTCGGCAGTCAATGAAGTATCTGACATTGGTAGCACCATTGTCTCTGGCGGCGGGATGTCGGTCCTTGCCGCCTACATGTTCACCTTTTTATGATCTCCCTACTTTAATGTAGTTGATCTTATCCTCTGGCTTGGGCTTGACCACTACAATCAAGACCTCTCTCTCAGCCAGATTGCGATCCACATATACTCGTCCCATCTTATCGATTTTCTTATAGAGGGGATCAATAAGAGTCTCTCTCTTTTGCCCGGCCATCTCGATATCCATCAAGTCCACCGGGCCATCCATTGTCGCGATCATAATTAGATCTATGCTGCCAGAGTATTTAAGCATTATGGTTTGGATAACCTATTAGCCAAGTTAACCATAAGCTTTATATTAGGGTAGCGCCTAGTATAGCATATGCCTACCACGATGGGAAACCCAAGAGACAAGGTGCGGGAAATAGTGCAGGATGCACTATCCCGCCCTGAAGAGATGAGCCTGGATGGCCTGGTGGATGAGATCATGGAAGCGGCAGGAGATGGCATCAAGAATTATGCAATTGGCTTCATGGCATCCTCATTTATGCGGCGGGATGGCATCACACTGGCCGCTGCTCAAATGAAGGCGGAGAGCGCGCTAAAGGAGGCAGGACTATGTGCATAGGTATCGCAATTGTGGGCGTTGTCCCAGAAGACGGCACCCCCATTCAGTTTTATGGCAGATCCGGCAATAGCAGTCATGACACGCTGCTGTCTGAATCGGTCCCCGTAGAGCTGCACAATCGCAGCTTCAAAATAGAATTCATATTCCCGGATAGCCTCAGGCTCGATGCTCCGGATGAAGTCTGCCGAAGCCAGGCACAAGATCTTGGTATAGCGGAAATCAAATTTGGAGTAGCTGTGCTTAAGCCGGACGTATTCTTGGCTGCATGTAAGTGGCTCAGAGAGCACTCCCTAGAGCACGACATCAAAACGATGCAGGGAGCCTACCTCCAGGGAGCCTACCTCCGGGGAGCCGACCTCCGGGGAGCCTACCTCCAGGGAGCCGACCTCCGGGGAGCCGACCTCCGGGGAGCCGACCTCCAGGGAGCCTACCTCCAGGGAGCCTACCTCCAGGGAGCCTACCTCCTGAGAGCCGACCTCCGGGGAGCCTACCTCCAGGGAGCCTACCTATCAGATGAGCAAAAAATAATTGCAAAAGACGCGGGTGCGTTGGTGGTGGCCTAATGATCGTCTCCCCGGGGGCCATCCAGGTATCCGATATGACACCCATGCAGCGGCTCCTCATGGCTCAAGAGAGGATATCTGCCCTCAAGGCAGAGCTGAAGGCGTGGCAGGAGTCTTTCGACCAAAATCTCCTGGAGATACTGAGGACTGCTGAGTTCTCCGAGGACCGATTCCTCAAGACCATCAAGCGCAATGGCGAAAGCTACCGAGAAGGCAATGTCAAACTGATCCGCTCACCGAGAGTCCAGCGGACCATCAGGCGGGATGACTTCATTATGACTTTTCCTGAGGTCTTCAATCGCATAGCCAAGGTCCCACTTCAGCAGGCAGAAGCGGCGATAGGCCGGGATGCACTGGATGGCCTCTGCGACAAGACGATCAGCTATAGCTATGAGGCTGTGGATATGCGGCCTGAGAGGGACTGAGGATGGCCGCTCAACAGCTTCTAGAGCGCACCGATAAGGGATTGGCGGATGCATTTGGCCCATTCATCCCCCACGATCATCCTGGCGAGGCTCCTCTGCGCCAGCCATGCCAATGCAGCCAGTCCGCTCAGGACCGGGCCAAACTCGCCGCCAAGCTCTGCGCAGTCATGAAAGCCTGCGCGGTGGTCCCCAAGGACAAGAAGAATGAGCAGCAGCGCTACAAATATGCCAGCTCAGATGCCATCCTGGAGAAGGCTAACCCGGCCTTTGTGGCCGCCAAGCTGGCCACCGTCTGCTCCCTGGATATCCTGGATCGCCAGCCCCGGACCACAAACACGGGTGGCATGTGGGAGCTGGTCACAGTCCGGGCAAGGATCACAATCATAGACTCGGAGACCGGGGCCATGATGGAAACTGAGGGTATCGGCCAGGGGTACGACGGAGGAGATAAGGCCCTGTCGAAAGCACAGACTCAGGCCAGAAAATACGCTCTGCTCCTGGCGCTCAATATCAGCACCGGCGAGGACCCGGAGGCAGACGAGCGCACCGACAAGGCCCAGGTTCCTGCCATAGCTTGCAAGCACTGCGGCGGGCCAGCATGGTTCGACCGGACAGAGGACTTTGAGGGGCAGCAGGTCAAAGTCTACTGCTGCGAAAAATGCAAAAAGGAAACTAGGTCTAAGTAATCACTTTCGCGCCGCACGCAAAAGAGTATAATTAATGAAGATATAGGAGGACTTAATTTATGAGAAATCGTTTAAGGGCGGAGCGCCGTCGCTTGTGCTGCAATCTGCCTTATCTCCGGGGGACGGACTGGGTCGCTGCTGTCTGCCATATCAATCGCATAGATGACATGCTCGCCGGGATTGAGCCGGAGCCCATCAGGCGGATCACATTGGAGTATGCTCCTCATGAGGCCCGATCCCTAGCCGATGCCCTGGAGTGCGTGGCCAAAGCCATCCGACAGGGGGCCGGGCAATGAGGCCCGCCCTGGATGCCATGCGCCGGGCCGGGATCAGAAGGGCCCGGTTTAGTGCTCTCTATGGTGGCCGGACCGCAGCCGGTCATGTGGTCCTGAATGATATCGAGACACCTCTCGGAGATTGGCTGGATCATATCTGGATTCGGTGCGGCAACTGGCACGGCCCACGGCTGCATCATGGCCAGCCTGTGGATATCCTGGCATCCCTGCAACCCTATTGGCACGAGGACGGCAGCCAGGATCTTGGACTATTCAATGTCCGGGTGGTGGGCTGAATGGCTGGAGATATTCTCACCAATTTTGTGGCCGAATCCCATGTAGAAAAGGGGCCTCGCTCCGAGCTTAAGATGAGGAAAGAGAAAGACGGCGCGGGCTTCTGCATCAAGGCCAAAGGCGGTAGGAAGGCTATTGCGGAGCTGGAGAAGCTGCTCGGAGATATTGACCTGGCAGGTGAGCAGGGATGAGAGAGAATCCCACCGTCAAGATATCTGACATCACCGAGCCAGATAGATGGATCAATCTGGATTGTCAGGTTATCTCGGAGGTAGATCCCCCCGCAGAGAGCATAGCTCAGAAGGTCTGGGTAGCCGACAGGACCGGCGCAATAGAGGCCGTGCTGTGGGCCAAAGCAGCTAAAGCAGGGGTTCCCCTGCTAAAGAAAGGCAAGAGCTATCGCCTGGAGAACGTGGTCACAAATGAGTTTCGGGGCCGGTTCTCAATCGCCTTGGTGAGCACTACAACGGTCAGAGAGATCCCGGATATGGGCCTGGATGAGGAGCTGTATTGAGATGCCAAATCCTATCGGATGGTGCGATCTCACCATCAATCCCATCACAGGGTGCAGATTGAAATGTCCATATTGCTATGCCCGGAAAATGGCCCACAGGCTACAGGGGCGATTTGGCTATCCTGCAGGAGATCGGTGCTTTGAGCCCACAATGCACTGGGATCTGGTTGACCGAATCCATAAAGAGCTTCCCCTGGGCGGTCGCAAGAGGATCTTCCTAGATAGTATGGGTGACTGGTTCTCTGAGGGTGTAGAGCCCACCTGGGTCCATGCTGTTGTGCAGGCCGTAAAATCGCAGCCCACCTATACCTTTCTGGTGCTCACAAAATGGCCTCAGAATATCGGCAAAGTCTTTGGCAGATATGATGTGCCTTCTAATCTCTGGCTCGGTGTCACGGTCACAGAGCAGACAGACACATGGCGGCTCAGGGAACTCGAAAATGTCATCTGTTATCGATTTGTCTCATTTGAGCCCCTGCACGGCCCCATAAGGACTGACTTGCGATCATTTCACTGGATAATCATAGGGCAGGAGACCGGCAACAGGAAAGATAAGGTCTACATCGAGCGGAAATGGCTGGATGATCTCTGCCACCAAGCCAATGCAATAGACCTCCCTGTATATCTGAAAAATGGCATGGCTGGCCCGAGGCCAGATGGAAGCTATGACAGACGTGAGGAGTTCCCGGAGGGCATGGTCTAATGCAGGCCACGCTCACATCCTTCTCCGGCGCCTGGCAGCCCGTCCCCTGGGGCACCTGCCTGAATTGCCATGCCAGGCCTCACCACATCGAGGCCGGCGTGGTCTACTGCCGGGCTGCAGATTACCATGGCCCGGTCAAGCCGGAGCGATCCTGTAGGCGCTGGTGGCCTGCTGAGCCCCTGGATCTGTGGCCCCCTCTCGCCCCAAATTATGGAGATGGGCCAAAGAAATGGAGGGCTGAATGAAGCCCCGTCTCCGTCTCTATTTTGTCCGGGTGCTTGATGACGATTGCGGCCTGGCGGTGGCAGCCCACAGCGCCAAGGAGGCCAGGGCAATCATCTGGAAAGGCATGGAGTTGCCCGAAGTAGACCGGATCATAGACCTTAGGGTCCGGTGGATCAAGCAGGCAGTCGTCTCAGGCCTGCGGCCGGGCACAATCCTCTACGATGCCGTCGAAGGGCTGCGCAGAGGGGCCTATTCATGGGCCGAGGGGCCATGCCCTATCTGCGGTGCGAAGGATGCGTATCTGACTAATGAGGGCGGCAAGGTCGGCTGTGAGAGCTGCCTCGATGGAGATGCCTCCACATGATGACCGGCGCCGCTTCCGACTTCATGCCAGCATCCGACCTGCCCGCCTCGCCAAGCCGTGAGGAGCAGCTTGAGGCCCTTATCAAGACTCAGGCGGCGGCCCTGGAGCGATACGAGGCGATGCTGGATAGTCAGCCTCAGCAGCAGGCAGGCGGCAGGATGGGCAGCCAGGAGAAGGCGGCGATCATAGCAGCACTGAGCAAGCTGGATGACAGAATCAAGGATCTGGAGACAACTGTTGGGAAGCTCCAGAAAGACCTCAAGACCGCTCAGGATGCCGTTAAGGAGAGTGGTCAAGAAGTCTATGATGTCCATGAGATGGCCCGCAGTGTAATTGGCGATACCTGCAAGAGAGTCACACGGCTAGAGGATCGATCCAAGCCACAGGATACCCCGGACAACAGAGCCCACATAGAGGCTATATTCCTTCTCCTTGTGAATCGGGCCAAGACCGGCCAGAGGGGCATCACCTACAAAGAAGCCTCTGATGCCCTCAAGATTTCCAAGGCACGGATCTGCCAATTAAGGGGCCTGATAGCATCCGACCATAGAATGATAATCTCCTGGCATCCCTCCAGGAAAAATACTAAGATAATTCAACTTAAGAATAATAATTATCAAAATATCGTTAAGCTTAACGTTTAACGGATGAGGTGATTAACGCTATGAGATAACGGGATATTAGCACGAATTGATTAAGTCGTATGTCAGAATTATATTAAGCTAGTATTGAGTAGAATAATAAGATGTATCAAGATGTATATAATAGCGCCAATTCGGGCCGAAAGAAATAGATCATGCGTTAAACGTTAAACTTAACGATTAACGCCGTTAACAGTGTAAAAAGGTGGAATAATGACAGAACGACAGACTACCATCCCTGCTGAGGAGCTGGCCGCCAGGCAGGCCCTTGGGGATAGATATCATGCACAGAGAAGAGTCGATCAAATCAATGATCTGATCCGGGGATATCGAGCCTCGATAAATCTCCTCATCAAAGAAGAGAAGGCACTGCTGGACGAAGCCGCAGCACTGAAAGGAGAGACTTTAAAATGATCATCCTTTACACCACCCCAAAATGTCCACGATGCAAAGCCCTGGCGGCATGGCTAAGAGAGCAGGGTAAGAGCTTCATAGAGAAGCTCCTGGTTGAGGATCTACTCTATGATGCTGAAGTGATGACAGATCTTCACATGCAGGGCATCAGCTTCAGGGCGGCTCCGGTCCTGCAGGTGGGCTCTGCCTACATCGGGCAGGAGAAGCTCTTCGCAGGTGGCAAGCTGGACGAGGCCGCTCTGAGGGCCGTGCTATGAGGGCCATAGTCATGTATGAATGCCTAGGGGATCGTATCCAGCTTATCTTGCCCGAGGATCCCGAAAACGCCATCTCAGCTACAGAGATGCAATTCTGGTTAGGGGCCTCCACTGGCAGGATCAGAGATGCCTGCCGAACGTTGCAATCCTATGGACTCGCTCGAACAGAACTCGGGCATAAGATGCACCATAACGGCACCCGGCCCGTCTTGCGCTGGTGGGGGCCGAAGCGATGACATCTCATCACCTCATGGCCCAAGTGCTCCCTGAGATTCCCTACAAACCAACTCGGATGAGTGCACTGATCAAGGCAACGGGCCGAAGCGACTCAAATCTCCGGGAGATCCTAATTGCGCTTATGTCTGTGGGCCTGGTTAAGAGACTCGAAGAGCCCACAAAAAAAGGGAACTCTAAAATAGTCTATTGGAAGCGCTTAAGGGTGGTGGATGATTAGATGATCCTCTCCGATCTGCAGGTACTCACCTTGGTCAAGGCCCATCCGGGCCTCAATTTTTATCAGATCCAGAAGGCCGCATCAGAATCAATGCAGAAATGGCACTGGAGCATAGGCAAGATCCAGAAGGCAGTGCGCAGGCTAGAAGAATCGGGCAAAGTCGAGACAGAGACCGTCATCTCAGGAGGGAGAGCATGTGTCTTAGTGCGACCCAAATAGACTTCCAAAACTCAGATAATATTCTCTCAAGGCAGACAATAGAATTGAGGGGAATGGATGATTATGATCCGGCCACCGAGAAGGCGCTCGGAAAAGACCGCGCCTGGCAAAGAATCAATGATGGCGGCCTTCTCCATTGCCGCCTGATCATCCGTTGTCAGTTGGGAGAGGATTCTGACGGTCATCTGCTCTACAATGGCCGCCGCTATACCCGGCGCGTTTGGTCCTGGCGGCCACCAAAGGTCATCAGAATGCAGGGCCGGTTGGCCCGGGAGTACAGCGATCCCCGAAACGAGCATCCTGAAATAATTATAATTACCCAGCGTGGCGAGGCGCTCAAGCTCGATGCCTGCCCATGTGGTGGCGAGCTGGTCAAAGACCACAGGGGCTTCCTGTATTGCGCTTCCTGCCATCTCATCTATGAATAGTCATCCAATAGGATGAACACAATGGAAAGAGGTGAAAAATCCTCAATCTAAACCATGGCCGGACCGATCAGGCCCGGATCATGATGATTGCCCTATAGGGCCGGAGCCTGCATCTCCGCAATATGCAGGGCAAGACGGCAGGCCTGGAGTGAGATCAGGCCTGCTATGAGCCGATGATGCGGACCACAGGAAAGCTGAGGCGGGTACCTGTTGCCAAGTTGAAGGCAAAATTCCATCAAGGGCGGCGTCGCTGCCCTTCATTATCACCACAAACCCAGAAGCGTGTAGAACTGTCAGACCAAATCAGGGGCCAGAGTAAGCGCTCTGGTCCCGTCCTCCTTGTCACTATGTGACGGGCCTTGCCAGGATCTAATTGTGGGGATTAGCCTCCTCCGTAAGAGTGACTCTGATAAACAGCCTGGCGAGACCTTCTAATCACTAAATGGATTGATGATATGTGCCCATACCAGACGAGATTAGAGCAGCAATTATCCTGGATGGAAAAGAAGGCCGCTTAACCCAAGAGGAGATCGCTGCAAAGCGATTAGGCGACAAGAAAAGGGTAGGCACAATCTCCAAGATCCTGAAAAAAGCAGGCGTCCCGACGCGGGGCAATGGCAGGCCCAAAGGAAAAACTTTCCCTGGCAAACTTTCCGATAAGAAATCCGCATCAAAGAAGCCTATAAAACTAGAAAGTTTTGAATCAAAAAATCGGCTGGATCTCCTCGATGAGGCCCTGTCATATCTCAAAGCAAGCCTCCCAGAGGTCTATAGCCCAAAAGGCTTCTCTGAGTGGACATCTGCCGCTGAGCGCCTCCTAAATCAGCGTCGTCTGGAAGCGCCTGCCAAGCCACTGGAACTAGAAGACGATGGGTTCATGGCTGCCCTGGAGACAAAGACGCTCGAAGTGTGGAAAGATGCTCCAGATATTCCCGTTCAAGTGGACCCCCCCGAGCATTCTCCAATGGAGAATCTTAACCTGGTGGGCGATGGGCTCACCGATCCGGATCCTAAACGGGATAATAGCTGAGGGAGCTATCAGGAGCGGCAAGACTGCCCCTATGTCTCTTTCCTTTGTTATTTGGGCTATGGCCAATTTCAACGCTACTAACTTCATCCTGGCCGGGAAGACGATAGGCAGCCTTCGGCGGAACGTGGCCGCACCCCTCAAGAGGATGCTAATAGGCCGGGGCATGCAGTTCGTAGACCACCGGGCAGATAACATGATAGAGGTGAGTTACCTCGGCCATGTCAACTATTTCTACCTATTCGGAGGCAAAGATGAATCCAGTCAGGATCTTGTCCAGGGCATCACGGCAGCCGGGGCATATTTCGATGAAGTGGCTCTTCAGCCGGAAAGCTTTGTCAATCAGGCCGTGGGCCGGTGCTCCGTAGATGGTGCGAAGCTCTGGTTCAACTGTAATCCTGAGAGCCCCTATCACTGGTTTAAGGAGAAATGGATTGACCGGGCCAAAGAGTTGGGCCTCTATGTGATGCACTTTCTCATGGATGACAACCCGAGCCTCACCGAAGCCACAAAAGCCAGGTACAAGCAGCTCTATGCAGCCGGAACGATCTTCTTCAAGCGGTATATCTTGGGCCTCTGGTGCATCGCAGAAGGCGCGGTTTACGATTTCTTCTCATCTGATATCCAAGACGGCTATGTGGTGGATCAACTACCTGCCGAATTTGAGGAATGGCGGGCCTCAGTAGACTATGGGGCCTCAAACCCTTGTGTCTTTGGCCTCTATGGTCGGGCAAAAGGGATCTGGTACAAAGTCAATGAATATTATTATGAACCTCAAAAGAGCGGCTCAAAAACGGATGCCTCCCTATCAGCAGACATGAAGACCTTCTTATTCTGGAATGGAAAAGCGATCCGTCCTAAATCAATTGATGTCGATCCATCCGCCAAGCACCTCATAGACCAATTCCGGAAAGACTTTCAAGGCATCGTCATCTATCCTGCTCGGAATGCCGTACTCGATGGTATCCAGGTCTTGGCTCAAGCCCTATCTACCGGCCTGTTCAAGATCTATATCCGATGCAGGCGGACTATTGAGGAGCTGCTTAACTACGTCTGGGATGTGAAATCTCAGGAGAAGGGCGAGGACAAGCCCGTAAAGAAGAATGACCATGCTTGTGATGAGACAAGGTATTGGGCTATGCGAGTATTCTATGGTCTGTCAACTGCCCACGCCAAGCCAGCAGGACTGTGAGCTATGAAGTGCGTTCTCTGCGGTCATCCCTTCGGCCCCGATGACGTGGGCTATGTCAAGGGCTCCATTTCAGGCGAGGTCCTTGAGCTGCTGCCAAGCGGCCCCAAGGCCACGGGCCAGATCCTGCACCATGAGAATATCTTGATGTGCGTTTCCCATTTCCAGGATATCCCGAAATTCATCTCTGAAAATCTCCAGACCAACGCCGCATCCCGAAAATCCAAGAGCTGATTATCCTGATCACCGATTATGAGGCCATCCTGCAGATCAAGCAGCCCTGGCCGCCAGAAGATGCCGATACTCAGGCCCGGCTCCAGCTCTATGAGCAGAATACGAAGCTCTTTCGGGGCAAGCATAATCAGGTCTGGCAGGATGAAGTCCGCAAACTCCGGGCAGATAAGAGCGGAGACCTCAGGATTGTCATCAACTTCCACCGGCTTCTTTCCCGACTCTGGTCTGACCTGGTGGCCGGGGAGATCCCGGAAGTAGCGGCAGACAAGGATGATCAATTGGCTGCCCTCAAAAGGATCATCAGGGATAACCTGCTCTGGGAAGCGATCCAGGACGGGGTGGTGGATTACAGCAAGACCGGCAGCAATATCCTCAAGCTCAGATTCGATGATGGCAGGGGGGTCATCGAGAACATCCCCCCAAAATACTGGTATCCGGTCGTCAGCATCAGCAATATCAAGCAAATCAAGGCCCATATTATAGCCTATACGTTCAATGATCCGGTAGAAAAGAGAAAGGATATCAGCTACCTCAAAGTAGAGATCCACAGGCCGCCAGCCGATGGAGAGGAGAGCTATGTCATTGAGCACCGGCTCTATATGCTCAAATCCGGCAAAATAGACTCTGAGCCGCTGCCCCTCAATAGCTTCCCGGAATTCGCCGGACTGCTGCCCATCGAGCCCACGGGCCTGGATGACTTCGATGTCGTTGATATCCAGAACAAGCCCGAGACTGACCAACTCATAGGCACTGACGATTATACCGACATCAACAGCATTCTCCATGAGATCCTCATGAGGTATGCTCAGATATTCCGGATTGAAGACAAGTTCGCCGATCCGAGCATGTATGGCCCGCCGATAGAAGAGCAGGACCCCAGAGACGGCGAATATAGGGTGGTCGGCGGATCTCGATATATCACTGTAGTAGAAGGCCAGGTCCCCCCAGGAATCATAGACGGCCGGGGTCCGCCCGTTACCAGCTACACCTCCATTGAGCACCTCATGCAGAGACTCTATGAGGTGAGTGAAACCTGCAAGGTGGCCTTCGATGCCAGCCAGGCGGGCACCGCTCTCTCAGGCACTGCCCTGAAGCTCATGATGAGCCGACCACTGTCGAAGGCGGGCGGAATCAAGTTAAGGTACGATGCCAGGCTGAAGAAGGCCATCAAGCTATGTTCTCGGCTGGAGGTCTATCATGGGATGCCTGGCGCGGTAGAGATTACTGATTTTCATATTAATTGGAAAGACGGCCTCCAGCAGGATGATATGCTGGATGCCCAACGGCAGGCTACTCTGGTCAGCTCTGGGTCCATGAGCCCACAGGATGCCATGAGGGAACGGGGTATGTCCGAGGAGCAGATCAAGCAAGCAATGGTGGATATCCGAGGCCCTGCAATTCAGGAGCCAGGCACGGCCCCTAAGCTGACTCTCCCTGCATTAGAGGGAGAACCTACTCAATAATCACGTTGCGTTTAGCGAAATATTCACTTAGTGCTTCCTCTATAACTTCGCTTTGAGCCTTCATGCTGTTCTTGGTTTTAGCAGTGTATTGTCTCAGAGCGGCCATGATCGGATCTGATAAGGTCAATGTGGTTCGCGCCATACGCATTACATAGCGTCTCGGCTTATATATATATCTATCTCATTGCATCATTAGATCAATATGCTTATATAGCAGTAGATCTATCTAGTCTCTGGTGATAATATGAAGATTTCACTGGAGCCGATACAAAAGACGTTTGAAGTTGAAATAACTGGGAAAAAGCCGCTGCTGATGCACAACCCGATTACATCAATGGCCTGCTCCGAGGAATGGAAAGCGAAGGGCGTAGTCCATCCTCCGACTGACGTGCAAGCCGAAGCGGGCCTTTACAAAGACGCTGAAGGAAATATCATAATCCCGGCGCTGGTTCTCCTGGGGATGATCCGGACAGGGGCGGCAGATAAGAAGGTTGGCGGTAAAGGCAAAGCGACCTATAAGAAGCTGGTTTATTCCGGCCTGGAAATAGACGAAGATCCTCAATTGATCTATGACAAGTGGGTCATTGATTCAAGGCCCGGAGTCATCGGCAAAGCGCGAGTGATGATTAACAGGCCACGCTTTGACAAGTGGTCTCTGATATTCAAGGTCCGGGTGGTTGATCCCGTTTTCCTCAATCCTGCCAACGAAGGCCCGGAGATCATTCATAGCATCCTGGAAAATGCGGGCCGGCGCGGTGGCATTGGCGATTTTCGGCCACTGTTTGGGCAGTTCACAGTTAGCAGAATAGAAGAGGTCTCTGCATAAGAGACTCTACCGATCTGTTTGGTGATGTCGAGTTTGGCGATGCGCGGGTGGTCAAGTCTGGCGAAGCGCGGTCTGGTCAGGTAAGGTCGGGCATGGTAAAGTAAGGCAGGGACTATATTATGGAGTCCGATGTCTTACGAAAGAACCGACTTAGAGCAGATCGTGTTTGATCTGCTGAAATCAAAAGGAATAGACTTCATAGAACAATATCCCACAACCAGTGGCTTTGTCTTGGACTTTGTGGTAAGCCCTAACATAGTCATAGAAGCAGATGGCCCTTGCCATGATTCAAGCAAAGCTAAGAGGCGCGATTGGTTCCGCACCAAATGTTTAAAGCTTGAAGGTTGGAAGATTCACAGAATAGGATACAAAACAATAAATGATCACGAGCGCTTAGAACATCGATTGGATGAGATTCTTGCTTCTTCGTGAAGCAGTTACATCGTAGAGCGAGGCCCGGCGAAGCGCGGTCTGGTCAGGTAAGGATATCCTGCTCTGAATAAGAGCGGTTCTTTTTATTTAGTTATGTTCGGTTTGGTAGTGTATAGTTCTGTTGGGTTCGGTGCTGTTCGGTGTAGTTATGCAGTGCTGTGCATGGCAAGGTATGGTTCGGCATGGAAATCAACAAATTATCAAAAGCGCAAGCAGAACGCCTTGCCAGATTATATTCTGAAGCCGAAATTGAGATAATCCGAGAGTACAACAAAGCGCTCCTGAAGGGCAACGATCTCAAGAACCTCACAGCGCTCAAGAACAATGTCGCTGCAATCCGAAAGGATCTCCTGGCCGGTGGGAGGACTTGGTGCGAGGAAGCTGTCTCGACAGTCTATCAGGCGGCCATGGCCGAAGTAGACAAGGGCCTGGTCGCAGAGATCGCCTTTGGAGCTATCCACCAGCAGGCTATGCAGGTCTTGGCGGAGAATGCCTATGCCCGGCTGCAGGATGTTGACCTGGTAATAGGCCGCCGGGCAGATGACGTCTATAGGAACCTCGCCCTGGAAGCCGTCCGGGGAGATGTGGCAGGCTACCAGACCTGGAAGCAGACAGCCAAGCGCTACCGCGAGATGCTTGCAGAGAAGGGCATCACCGGCTTCAAGGACGCTGCCGGGCGCGAGTGGAATATGAGGAGCTACACCGAAATGGTAGCCCGAACCACCGCCCGGGAAGTCATGATCAATGGGACGGCTAACCGCCTCCTGGAGCATGGCCAGGACTTGGCGGAAATCACAGGCGGCAGCGCCAAGAATACCTGCGAAATCTGCAAGGGATGGACTGGGCGGACAATCAGCCTCACAGGCAAGACGCCTGGCTATCCGACTCTGGAAGATGCCAGGGCGGCAGGGCTCTTTCATCCCCGATGTACTCACAACATAGCTACAGCAGCACAGTTCTAAATTCCTTATCACAGTCTACGCCAGACTTGAAACGGCGGGAGTTAATTCTTATGTCAGGCAATGAACCACCAGCACCCGGTACGCCTCCGGCAGAACCACCAGCAGGCGGGAATAACCAGCTACCAGCTACACCACCGGCTACACCACCGGGGCAGAATCCCCCAAGCGATGGCAACATTTGGACTCCTGCTCACCAGGAGATCTTTGATCGCAGGTTCGCTGAGAAGATGGGGGCAATTGAGCGAGAGTTGGGCCTTCCACAGGGCGGTCTCAAGGACTTCGTGGCGGCTCAGAAGGCAGCCCAAAAGCCAAAACCTCCCACCGGAGAGACGTTATCCGGGGCGGATCTTAAGTTGGCAAAGATGGAGGCCCTCATGATAGCAGGGGTACCATCTCAGCAGATCCCTATCATACTCCAGCATTTCAATATCGCAGGCAAGACCCGCGAGGAAATCCAGGGCAGCATCCAGCAACTAATCGATGCTAAGCTGCTCAATATAGCACCACCGGCAAATCAGCCGGGGATTCAACAGCAACCACCACAGCCGCCAGACCGGACCGGTGCGGGGAGCAATCCCCCGAACCCGTCGAGCAACACAAAAAAGACGTTTACTCGGTCGGAAGTCGCCGAGAAATCCAAAGACCCTGTATGGTATGACGCCAACAGAGAGGCCATCCAGGAAGCGATGGCAAAAGGAGAAATTAAGTAAATGGCAATTGATAATTTCATTCCGGAGATATGGGCTGCTGAAGTCCAGAGAGCTCTGGAGAAGAATCTGGTATATGGCCAGGTAGGAATAGTCAACAGAGACTATGAGGGCGAGATATCCGCTCAGGGGGACACCGTCAGGATAAATCAGATTGGTCCTGTCACCGTCAAGTCCTACACCAAGAATACTGACATTGACAGCCCCGAGACTCTGACCGATGCCCAGCAGGTGCTCCAGATCACCGAGCAGGATTATTTCAATTTCCAGATAGACGACATCGACAAGGCTCAGCAGAAGCCCAAAGTCATGCAGGCAGCTATGGCAGAGGCATCTTACGCCATGCGGGACTCTGTAGATCAGTTCATTGCATCTCTCTATACCGATGTCTCTGCAAGCAACCTGAAGGGCACCGATGCCGTTCCCATCACCCCCAACAATACCGCAGGAGATGCCCAGAACATCTACAATATCATAGTAGACTGCGGCGTTTTGCTGGATGACTCCCGGTGTCCTCTTGAGGGCAGATGGATGATAGTCCCGCCCTGGTTCTACGGTCGGCTCCTGAAGGAGGATCGATTTGTGAGCACCGAAAAGGCAGGAACAAGCGCTGGCCTGAGGAATGGGCAGGTTGGTATGGTGGACAACTTCACAATCCTGCGAAGCCACAATGTCCCCAACACTGCCAGCACTAAGTACAAGATCCTGTTTGGAACTGCCCAGGGCATCACCTTCGCCAATCAGATCAATAAGGTAGAGGCCTTCAGGCCTGAGAAGCGCTTTGCCGATGCTGTCAAGGGATTGAATACCTACGGCGCTAAGGTCACAAGGCCGCAGTGCGTAGGCGTCATGACTTGCAATTCTTCCTGAGGTGAATGAGATGAGACAAACTTTCATTTTGCTGCTGGCAGTACTCATACTGCTGGCCGGGGATGCCGCGGCCACGGGGACGACCTATAATCAGACCTTTGCAGACACCGACAATATCGCCACCTGGGCGGCCATCTCTGCCGGGTATTACACCTACTGGGCCGGGCATGGCGGTCAGTTGCCCATTCTGGTGATAAACACATCCACCACAACCACCAAGAACGGTATTAATGTGACAATCCACAGCGGGCCATTTATCCAGGGAGTAATGGGGGATAAGCTCTATACGCTTTCTGCGAATAAGACCTATATCCTGGGGCCTTTTGAAACATCGAGATTCAAGCAGCTCAATGGCACCCTGCTGGTGCAGTCCAATGCCACTAGAGGCAAAGCGATTGCAGTGAGCGTGGCATCATGATCGTAAGGAACAAAGAGACGGGGGCAACTCATGAGGTCGCCCCTGGCACAAGGGCAGAGCGACGGATCAAGGGCGATCCGAAGTATGAGCCGGTAGAAGACCGGCCAGACAAGAAGGAGAAGTCCGGCTAGCTAGCTAAATGGGGGTAATAGACAATGGCATTATATCCTGTAGTTCCAAGAGATTACCAGGGCTGGCAGCAGCCAGTTCTGGATATTCTCAATGACCCGCCCGTGGGCCCATCCGAGGGAGATAGGTATCTGCTGGACACCGCCCCCACCGGGGTCTGGGCGGGCAATGCGGGCAAGATCGCCACCTACAATGGTACCGGCTGGGACTATGCCACACCGGCAGAAGGCTGGTACGTCTATGATATAGACAGCAATGCCAGGATGTTTTATAATGGCTCTGCATGGGCGGCGGATAGCGACAGCGGCGAAACAAACACCTGTTCCAACGTAGGCACAGGGGCGGGTCAGGTCTACAAAGAAAAGTCTGGCGTAGATTTCAAGCTCAAGACCATCAAGGCAGGCACGGGCGTAACTGTCACAAATAACACAGACGACATTACCCTGGCGGCTGATGCCGCCAATATCGCCCATAACAGCCTATCAGGCTATGCAGCGGCCAACCACCGGGCCATAAATTGGAATGCTGCTATCCATTGTGTCGAGATAACGATCTGAGGATGAGATGGCCGTCTATAAAGTCCCTGCCTATGCCGATTACAACAGGGGCACATCCACCGGTATCGGCAGCGAGCAGACCATAGCCCACGGCCTGAGCGCAAAGCCCACCGTGGTCAAGGTCTACCCCACAGAGGACCCGGCAGGGACGGCCATCACCTGGGGCAGCCCGGCAGCAGATGCCACTAATATCTATCCTATTGTGACATCCGGAAAAGATTACACCTGGGAAGCAATTTTGGAAGCTTGAATCAAAATTTACAGGGCCGGGCCAGTATAATCTTTTAGGAGAATGATAAATGTCTAAATTGTGTTTTGTGATTGATGTAAACGACCTGAATAGCACCGGATCTGCAACCGATTCTGAGAACAAAGTCATGGGCTTGTGCTTCTATTTGCTCAAGGCGATGGGTGTAAAAGGCACCCTACTGGCTACATATTCATCGATTGTGTCATCAGACGGCAGACCTCGATATACCAAACTTGCGTTGTCTCTCCTGAGATATTATGGGTGGGAGCTTGGAATCTCCGATACCTTCCGGGGCGATAACATAATCGGTTATGCACCCCAGGAAACCCAGCTATCGAAAATTAAGACTATGGTAAATTACTGCAAGATTTGCAATTCTACTTACGATCCGATCACGTCCTACCACCCACAGGGAGAGGTAAATGTGGAAACCGAGTATGCCTTGACCAAGCTCGGAATTAAAAATATTACCTGGATGCCATCTGATATGATGTTCGGCCTCAAGGCAGTTGTGCCAACCGCGGATTATGCCAGCACGCCTGACTTGTTGGCGCTTCTCGATGGCTCGGATATAGTACTTCATATCAGTACTCAAGATATGCCGCCATGCAACGTGTATGCAGGATACATGCCCGATATAGCAGCGTTTGTGGCCGAAGCCAAAGCCAGAGGATACTCGTTCTGCAAGATGAACGAGTATTAATTATTTTTTAGGGAGAATAATAAGATGACAGACGTTAAACTGGTTGGCGTGGATGAAACCGAAGATTATGATTATTTTCTTCCTAATAATTATCTTGAACTCGGAAAATTCACTGCCGAAAAATCCGGAACGGTGTCTGCCATCCATTTTTATTCTCGTATGACTGCGACCGCTCATTGGAAGTTCGCGATTTATTCGGATTCGTCTGGGTCTCCCGGCACGGTGCTGGCATCGACAGGAGAAATTACTACAACAAAATCCGGCTGGCAAACCGCTTCTATCTCAGCGACATTAGTATCCGGGACTGTATATTGGCTGGCGTTTGTTTCCGATACATCACTTGGATCAACTGATGCCGGAACTGGCGTGCAAAAATATAAAAGCATGTCTTATAGTGGATCAAGTTTTACAAACAATCCCACCGAACTCACCGATGGCACGCGAATAATAAAAATCAATGCGTGGGGTGCTGAAGCGGCAGC
>MTKZ01000365.1_pt1 | contig 36419 bp, 27 predicted proteins | sample 1042781 | NCBI WGS metagenome assembly MTKZ01 (sample SAMN06212207, study PRJNA360539) | anaerobic digester metagenome | biome: Wastewater treatment plant; material: sludge; isolation source: anaerobic digester fed with sludge from wastewater treatment plant | place: Denmark: WWTP Viborg ...
ATCAGGGGAAGTGGCACGACGAATTTTAACGGAGAGCCACTATATGTTATTGATGGAATGGTTTTTACAGGAAATATTAATGAACTCGATACTGACCTGATAAAAGGGATTCAAATCCTGAAAGATTCTCAGGCTACAGCTATATATGGTGCACGTGGGGCTAATGGCGTTGTATTGATAAACACAGGGGGAATATTTCTTGCAACAAAATCTCCCGGACAGTTGGGAGCGGAGTATGATGAAGCCTTTTTGGAGGCTGCTTCACAATCAAGCTCCATCAGGAATAATTTTTCCGATTATGCCTTCTGGCAACCTGAACTGGTAACCGACAAAGAAGGAAAGGCCTCTTTTGAAGTCACATTTCCTGATGATGTGACAAGCTGGAAAACCTTTTACCTGGCCATGAACGGGAAAAAGCAATCCGGGCAGACAGAGGGTGTAATCAAGTCCTATAAACCTTTAATGGGTCAATTATCAGTTCCCGGATTTCTTGTTGCAGGTGACAGCACCCTCGCATTGGGGAAGGTTTTAAACTATACTCCCGACACTATTCCGTTAAGAACCAAATTCGAGATTGACGGTAACTTAATCTCCGTGAAGGAACAAAACTGCATAAGATCAATAATTGATACCCTTCCGATAGTTGCTTGTCCGGATGATTCTGTATCAGTAAAGTACTATCTTGAAAAAGATGATGGTTACTTTGACGGGGAGCACAAACACATCCCAATATTTCCGCCGGGATTGGAAGAGACTGCCGGTCAGTTTTTTGTACTTGACAGGGATACGACCATTAATGTCAGTTTCAGTCCGATTTCCGGGGATGCAAAAGTATATGCCAGAGCAGATGTCCTGGAGGTTCTTGAGGAAGAGATAATTAAATTGATTGCTTACCGGTATTCCTGCAATGAACAGCTCGCATCAAAACTGAAAGCTCTGTTATCAGAACAGATTATTTGCAAATTCAAGGATAAAGCCTTTAAAAAGTCAAATGAGGTAGAAAGAATCATCCGACTTTTAAACAGAAGCAAACAGGAAGATGAATTATGGGGCTGGTGGAAAAGTTCTAAAGAGTCAAGTCTCTGGATCAGTCTCCACGTTCTTGAAGCTTTGACAAAGGCAAGAGAAATGGGATACAGGGTTAATCTCAATGAAAATAAAATAGCTGATAATCTTCTATGGGAGATGTCAAGAACCAATCTTATACAAAGTAAATTAAGTGCCATCCAGATTTTAAAAACTCTGAACGCCACGGTCAACTATCCCGCTCTCATATCAGATGCAGAAAAATCCGGAGAACTAACTATGAATCAGTTGTTTCAATTGATCGAGTTAAAACAGATATGTGGAATTAAAGTCAGTCTGGATACTTTGAAATCGTTTAGGAAAGAGACAATGTTTGGGAATATTTACTTTGCCTCTGGNNGATACCGCAGTCAATCATGACCGGACTCTTTTGAAAATAAGGAATTACTTTTTTGAGAACAGATCAACCGGGTTCTGGCTGAATACTTATGAATCATCGAAGATATTAGAAGCAATTCTTCCTGATTTGTTGACCTCCAAAGAACAGGTCATCAAACCAAAGCTGGTCATATCCGGAGCTATAGATAAAGAAACAGATGAATTCCCTTATGAAGTTACCGTATCGTCGGATGATACTCTTGAAATAACAAAATCCGGAGATTTCCCGGTTTATTTAACCGCTTACCAGAGATATTGGAATCCTGATCCACAGGAGAAAAAAACGGACTTTGAAATATCTACAAGCTTTATTGATACAGACAATAATGTATTAAAAGCCGGGAAGGAAGTAAAACTGAGAGTACAGCTTAAGGTTAGAAAGGATGCCGATTATGTTGTGGTCAATATTCCTCTTCCGGCCGGGTGTTCATATTTGAATAAATCAAAGAGTTCCCGTTGGGAGGTATACCGGGAATCGTTTAGAAATGAAACTGTAATATTCTGTGAAAAGCTCATGCCCGGCGATTATGAATTTACTATTGATCTGATGCCACGGTATACGGGAAAATACGCTTTAAATCCTGCAAAAGTGGAATTGATGTACTTTCCTACATTTAATGCCAATAATAGTTTCAGAAATGTTACGATTGAATAGCAGAACCGTTTTGCGGCTTACGTGCAAAAAGAGAGGCTGCCCCTGTGAGACAGCCTCCTATGGAATTTTGATAAAGAGATCAGTCTGACTATTGACATTTGAGGTTTGTCCTCTGTGCCTTTGCTGCCTCTTCAAACTGACCGTAGAGTGCATTTTTAAATGACTCGCATGCAGCAGAAGTTTCACCTTTACCCACCTGTGCAACGGCGAGCTGATAATAGAACATCGCCTTGGCTTCTGCATCACCTGTCTCCATGTCCAGTCCTTTCTGTGCATACCCGGCACCTTCGTTGAAGCTGTTTTTCTTGTTATAGACATCGGCAAAGAAGTAGCACAAGATCTTGTCCTCGCCATACTTGGCTGCCCTGTTCAGAAGAGCCAGCGCTTCATCAAGATCGTTGGCACTGTTGGCTTTTGATCCTGCTGCGCGGAAATATTCAAGTGCAGAGCCTTTAGCCTGTTCGGCCTTGTCAGCATCCTTTCCGGGATCAAGTTTTGACAGGAACAGGTCGATGGTCTGCTCGAAGAGATCAGCCTCATCACGGTTCTTATAGATAAGAGACTTGTTGTATATAGAGGCAATGTGATCAGGATTCAGCGTCAGCACGCTGTCAAATGCGAGAAGTGCATTGTCATAGTCATTGGCAGAGAAGAATTCAGTTGCCATCATGTAGTAACCGTTGACAAGTATCTTTTGTGAATTATTCCCATGGGTTTTACTTCCGTACTTTTCAGCCATGGCACCTGCAAGTTTCGAGGCTGCAATTATCTCGGCAACAGGTTTCTTTTCGTTGTAGGCTGTGGCGGCAAGCTTGTAGTAGAGTCCGGGGAGTACCTGTATAACCTTCTGTTTAAGATCATCGACAGATTCGCCCACCTGGTCGGACATTTCAATCACCTTCTCAAAAGCAGTTATGGCTGCCGGAACATCAGTCTGGATCGCCTTGGCGCCCTCGTTGTAAACTGCAATAACCTCATTACGATCCTGCGCGTTGAGACCGGAGGCGAAAAACGCTGAAAAAGCAAGCACACAAGCTATTGTACATAAAAACTTCATCTTCATTTTCTGGTTATTTTAAGAATTATAAAAAAAGTTCTTTATCAGCCCGTAAATATAGAAAATATGATCAATAATTCAGGCATCCGCAAAACTCATAACAAAAAAAGGGCCATAAAGATTGAAATGCACTGATTGCAGTATAAAACCGGTCATGCGAAGAAGCAGTCTGAACTCGTTGTTTAATACAGATCCGTAATAAAATGTATTTTTAAATCTCTCAATAATGTGCATCAATATGGGAGAAGAAAAATGACATTCCCGAACTTTAAGACAGGTAGTTATGGAGAAACCGTTCATACTTGCCAGGATACCTCAGGTTTTATTCAGAAGCGGTGTAATCTGTGAGTTGCCGGCTATTGTTGAAGGCTATGGCAAAAACATTGTTCTGGTCACCGGGGCAGGGTCATTTATGTCATCCGGCCGTGCTGAACGCCTCCTCGGGCAGTTCAGGGCCAGGGGAATTAAAGTCCGGCATGTAACTGTTGCCGGGGAGCCGTCGCCCGGGGTGGTTGATGAGGCTGTCAGCCGGTTGAAGGGAGCCGGTATCTCACTTGTCGTGAGCATAGGCGGGGGCAGCGTCATGGATGCCGGGAAAGCCATATCGGCCATGCTGACAACAGACGGGTCAGTGACTGATTACCTTGAGGTGGTTGGCAGCAGGGAACACCCCGGAACAAAAGTGCCGTTCATTGCTGTTCCAACAACTTCGGGTACCGGCAGTGAGGCCACGAAGAATGCGGTAATTTCGCGGGTGGGGAAGGAGGGCTTCAAGCGATCACTGCGTCATGACAATTTTGTGCCTGACCTGGCAATCATTGATACGGAGCTTACACTTGAATGTCCGCCCGATATAACTGCCGCTGCAGGGATGGATTGCTTTACACAGCTTACGGAGGCTTTTCTGTCTGACAAGGGCAGCCCAATAACTGATGCCCTTGCCATTGAAGGGCTGAAGGCCGTCAGCAGGTCGCTCCTGAGATCATTCACAAACGGTGATGATAAAGAAGCAAGATCCGACATGTCATTTGCAGCCCTCATGTCAGGCATCTGCCTTGCCAATGCAGGGCTTGGGGCAGTTCACGGACTGGCAGGTACAATAGGAGCATTGTATGATATCCCTCATGGCGTTGTCTGCGGCACACTGATGGCTCCGGCAAATGAGGTGAATGTGCGGGAACTGCGGAGAGTGAGCAGATCGGGGGCCGTCACGGACAGGTATTCCGCCGCGGTCACCTCTGCCGTCCTCGGGAAATATGCAACCCTGGGCAGGATTTTTGCTGACGCTACCGGGAAAAATGACAACTATTATATCGACTTCTTCACAGATTGCTTAAATGCACTCTCTTACCGCCTCAGAATGCCGAAACTGAGCCGTTACGGACTGGTGCATGATGACCTGGCGGCAATATGTTCACTATCTGATGTGAAAAACAATCCTGTCTGCCTGTCAGAGGAACAGATGCTGGAGATTCTCATGAGCAGAATCTGAAATCCGGAGGTCACGCCACAGAATCAGTCATGAAGATAAGCCTTGTATCATTGCTTTAAAATTTTCTTCAGGTTCAGATAAAAAATCCCGCTACAATCGGTTTTAAACTGATAATTTTGATCTCTTGATTTAGTCCGGCCGATACCCGGACAGAGGTATACGACAATAATCAGAACTGCTGGTGCAGCCTGAGGTTAACATGAAAGGCGAAGGCAAACAGGATTCCGTGTCCGGAAAGGAATTGCACGGATCAAAGATATTCGGGTTCGAGAGAAATATTCTCTTTACCGGTCTGACCAGTTTTCTTACGGACACATCTGTCAAGATGATTTATTCGGTCATGCCGATGTTTCTGATGTCTATTGGCGCCTCCAAGGCAAGTCTGGGACTGATAGAAGGCGTTGCCGAGAGCACGGCTTCTCTTATCAAGGCACTGTCTGGTTTCTGGAGTGACAGGATAGGCAGGAACAAACCATTTATGCTGATCGGCTACGCCATCTCCGCAATAGTTCTTCCACTGTATGCCTTCGTCATATCACCGATGCAGGTTCTGTTTCTCAGGTTTACAGAGAGAATTGGTAAGGGCATTCGTACGGCTCCCCGTGACAGTCTTATTGCTGCTTCGGTCACAAATAATGAGACAGGCAAAGGATTTGGTCTGCAGAAGGCGATGGACAACAGCGGAGCCATCGCAGGCCCGCTCATGGCATTTGCTCTTCTCAGCCTGTTCCCGGACAATTACCGGCTCATATTCCTGATTGCCGGGATACCAGCCATCGCCGGGATTTTCGTCATAATATTCGGGATAAAAGAGGTAAAAAAGAATAAGAGTGAGCTTTTGCAGAAGTTCCGCTTCACGGATTATCCGAAACGGTACTGGTTCTTTCTTGCCATCATCTTTGTTTTTACCCTCGGGAACTCGACTGATGCATTGCTGCTCGTCAAAGCCAATGAGGCGGGGATAAAGGTAGCTTTCATACCATTGGTCTATCTTATAACCAGTCTCGTGTCAGTTATTGCTGCCATACCTGCCGGAACGCTGTCCGACAGGATCGGTAAAGAGAAGCTGCTTGTGGCGGGGTTCCTGATCTATGCTGTGGTATATCTCTTTTTTGGCCTGAATGTGGGTGAGGGCGCTCTTTTTGTGCTCTTTGCACTTTACGGATTGTATTCGGCAGCTACTGACGGCATACAGAAGGCCTTTGTGGCTGATGTGACAGATGCCAACAAGAAAGGGACAGCTCTTGGCATTTACAATGCCCTGCTCGGGATCACCCTCCTGCCAGCCAGCCTAATAGCGGGTATTCTGTATGACAGGGTCAATTCATCAATCCCCTTCCTGTTCGGAGCTGCCATGGCATTGCTGGCCACAATCATGATGGCGGTCTACATGATAACGGGCAGAAAGCAACCGGCAAAAGGCAGCAGAGGATAATATCTATTGCATATATTCATTGAAACAGGTTCCGGGAGCGCCATACCGCAAGGCTTGCAGGAGTGTCAGCCCGAAATCCTCTCAGGAGTGTCATACCGCAAGGCTTTCAGGAGTGTCAGCCCGCCAGCCTTTCAGTAGCGTCATACGGCAAAGCTTTCAGGATATCCTTATTTGGCAATCGGTCCGGCGGGCACTTTCCCGATCTTATGTTCACGCTTTGTAGTGAAGCCGAAGAACCATATCAGTGAAAGTGAAATGATGATCATCCCGGTAACGGTCACCCAGTCGGGTTTTTCTCCCGGGACTATTATCCAGCTCAGGATTGCGCCGAAGACCGGAATTATGAATTTCCAGAGGTTCAGCTCGCTGACCCTGACCCCGGGACGCTTGAGAAGTACATACCATTTGGAGAAGGTAAATGCTGACATGAAGGAAAGCCATATCAGAACCAGCCAGTAATTCAGCGGGAAGTCAGGTTTTAAAGGCACATCCTCAAATCCGAATGAGAGGAAGAACATGATAAGACCGCCGGTAAGGAGAGAGAATGAGCTCAGCACCAGCGGATTCATGTTTTTGCCTTTCTTTGAGATAAGGACGTTGCTTGTGGCTGTTGAAATACTGGCGATAAAGATCATTATTACTCCCGCTATCTCGCCCGGCATGCCGAAATGGAACTCCATGCGTCCGGCGCTGACGAGTACAATTCCGGCCAGACCAAGAATAATGGTTATTATCTTTGCGCGTGTGAACCGCTCCTCCCTGATCATTATCCGTGATACTATTGCTGTCACAAAGGGCTGCGATCCTACAATAACCGCACCCAGGGCGCCTGGCACGCGATCCATGCCCAGATAAAACAGGGTATAGTTGATGAGCGTCTGCAGTATGGTAACCCATATAGCCAGACTGCTGTTGGCCCTGATCATCCTGATGTATTCCCGGGGCTTTACCGTGAACGGAAGGATCATGAGGCCCGCAAGAGCGAACCTGGTTCCTGCGAAGTGAACAGGTGTGGAATATTGCAGTCCTATCTTAATAAATGGATAAGCGGTTGACCACATCAGGCATGTAATGATTGCCCAGATGATGGTGTTGGTACGTCGGTCAGTCATCCGGATCAGATAAAAATGCAAATATCGCTTTTTCCCTTCTTACTTTTTATTCCAGTCCGGTGGTTTTATTCCAAGCAGGTTTTCAACAAAGAAATCCATCCTGCGGCGTTCGCCATAGACGCCACCGGTGCTGTGCTGCATGCCTGGCACCAGCAGGTAGTCAAAGTCCTTTCCTGCCTTTATAAGGGCGTTGACAAGCTGCGTGGTTGAAGCAGGGTCAACGTTATTGTCCATCTCGCCATTGATCAGCAGCAGTTTCCCTTGCAGCAGGTGCGCGTTCTCAACATTCGACGACTCGATGTAGCTCTGGTCAACCGGCCATCCCATCCACAGTTCATTCCACCATATCTTGTCCATCCTGTTGTCATGACAACCGCATGATGAAACTGCCACATCATAGAATTCAGGGTGGAAGAGGAGGGCTCCGGTTGAGTTTTGTCCGCCTGCCGAAGTTCCGTATATACCCACCCGGTCAATATCAATGTATGGGTATTTGTCTGCTGCGGCTTTCATCCAGAGTATCCTGTCAGGGAAACCGGCATCCTTTATGTTCTTCCATGCCACATCGTGAAACTTTTTCGACCTGTTGGATGTTCCCATGCCATCTATCTGCACCACGATGAAACCCAGTTCAGCCAGTGAGTTCATGTTGCTGTGCGTTGTGCGGAACGATTTGGGCACGAAGCTGCTGTGAGGCCCGGCATAAATATTCTCGATAACCGGGTATTTCCGAGACGGATCGAAGTTAAGCGGCCTGATAATTATTCCCCAGATGTCTGTTATCCCATCACGCCCTTTGGCGGTGAACACCTCAGGGTATTGCCATCCTGTGGCCATCAGATCCTTTACATCAGCTTCGGCCAGTTTCATCACCTCGCTGCCGTCAGCCGTGCTGCGCACCACTGAGACAGGAGGCATGTCAACCCGTGACCAGGTGTCAACAAAATAGTTTCCGTTTTCTGAGAAAAGAGCCTCATGGTTCCCGTCAGCAGGGGTGAGATGGGTCAGTCCCGTACCGTCAAACCCGATCCGGTAATAATGAATCAGATATGGGTCTCCCTTCTCGCGACCTGAAGCCGTAAAGATTATGCTGCGCTCCTTCACGTCAACACTGACCACTCTGCGCACAGGCCATTCTCCCTTCGTGATCTGGTTCTTCACCCTGCCGGTATTGCCGTCATAGAGCCACAGATGGTTCCATCCGTCGCGCTCTGAAGCCCAGATTATTTCACCGGTTTCCTTAACGTCATACCTGTAGCGTTTCCCGCTGTAATCAATGAAGGTGGGCGACTGTTCATCAATGATCACGCTCATTTCCCCGGTAGTTGCATCAATCTTCATCACCCTGTAGACCTGGTGTCCGCGTTTGTTGTATTCAAAAGTGAGGAAGTTGCCGGAAGAGTCCCATCGGTAATCTCTGAGATTGTACTGGTTGAGGATCATTGACTCATCAACGGCGATGTGCTTCTTTCCGGCAACATCAAATATCTGCGGGACGAACTGGGGAACGGCATCGCCTGGCTTGGGATATTCCCGGGTATAGTATTTCGGCTGGATCTGGTCTTCGGGTGACGACTCCACATATGAAATCATGTGTTTTTCGGCAGGGACAACCAGGTTTGCCATTATTTTTTTCGAATCAGGCGACCAGTAAACCGATGCCGAGTAGTATTTGCCTATCCCGCCGTCATGGCTCAACTGGTACTCTTTCTTGTCCTTCAGCACCCTTATCCAGAGGTTGTAATCACGAATGAATGCCGTCATGCTTTTGTCGGGCGATGTGTCAGGCCTTCCGATCAGTTCATTGCGGAAGCCCCACGGCCACCTTTCCTCTCCGCCCCATGCAGAAGGTCTTCTGGTTTCACGCTCCCTGGTGACGGTATATTTTTTCAGGTCGCATTTGTACATCGCTCCGGAATACTCAAAGGTCACAGACTTCAGATCATCAGCCATTACCAGGTTCCTTATCGGGAGATCGGCTGCCCTGACTGTGTCACGGGTGATCTTTCCAAGGGCATCAGCCAGCCTCGCGGCATCAAATGCCTTTTTACTTGTTTTTTTCAGAATATCAGCAAGGATATAATCCTTCCCTTCCGGGGTTCTGTCCTCAAAGACCAGCATATTGGTCTTGCCTACCCAGACAGGCCTGATGTCACTGTGCCATACCTTTCCGGCAAGCTGTCTGTCAATATTGTTAGCCCTCTCATAATCCTTTTCGGTTCCCTGCGCACTGCCCTGATGACTTAGCGTGGCGGCGAACAGAAAAGACAAAAAAACACAGATAAAAGTTCTCTTCATTGCCTGACTGGTTTATTTTTATGCATAGTTAAGATAAAATGCGTGTATTCTGAACACTTCCCGATTGATTTATGGTTTACTTTACCATGTTTTCACATTTTTTAAATGTTCCTGTATTAAGGAAGGAGAGAGGTTATGGTTATTGAGGATTTTTTAGCACGGCAGCTGCGGGAAGCAGGAGTAAGGAGGTTTTTCGGGGTGCCGGGCGGACCCTCCATACCGTATCTGGAGGCCTTCAGGAAGGCTGGTATAGAGTTTATCCTTGCCAGTCATGAAGCATCGGCTGCGGTAATGGCAGATGTCACGGCCAGGCTTACCGGTGTCACGGGTGTGTGCCATGCCACCTTTGGTCCGGGAGCAGTAAATCTTGCATCGGGGGTGGGCGGGGCATTGCTTGACCGTTCCCCGCTGATTGCCCTGACCACTGAGATGTCTGAGGCATGGCTGGGTCGTACGTCCCAGATGAATATCGATCATCAGGTTCTGTTTCGTCCGCTGACAAAGGAGACCTTCAGGCTCAATGCTGATAATGCACGGGAGATTATCAGCCGCGCTCTTGAACTGGCAAATGAAGAGTACCCCGGACCTGTGCATATGGGGTTGCCCTCTGACCTGGCAGGCAGTGTTGCCGGACCGTATACAGGCGCTTCAGGGTCTGCGGGAATTTCAGGGATAGATTCCACAGCAGGAGTCAGCGGAGCCGGGGTGGAAACTCCATGGCATGCTTCTGCGGGTGGAGGCAGCGGGAGCGGGGCCGGAATTTCAAGGCATACTTCTGTACCGGGAGCCAGTGGGGCCAGGGTCCGAATTTCAGGGCATGCTTCCACGGGAGAAGATAACCGGGCCAGGGCGGGAGACCTGATAGCTTCATCGCGAAGGCCCCTGATTGCCGTCGGCCTGACTGCCATGAGAACGGTTGCCGGCCGTTCGCTGGTAAGATTTCTCGAAGAGCACAAAGTTCCGGTAGTGGTGACACCAATGGCAAAGGGAGTTATCACTCATGATCATCAATCCTTTGCCGGAGTCCTGTTCCATGCGCTCAGTGACCGGCTTGCAGGGCTGATAAGGGCAGCCGACCTGGTTATCGGTCTGGGTTATGATCCGGTGGAGTATAATTACGAATCATGGCTTCCGGAGGTGCCTCTGGTCCATTTTGACACAAAGCCTTCAGACCTGCGGATCAGCGGAGCAATTGAGGTTGTGTCAGCCCCGGAGGAGTGGTTCATGGTATTGTCGTCCCTGGGAAGCTCTGACGAGATGATGGCCCTGGCAGCCCGGACAAGGGATGAGATACGGACATCCCTTAAAAGGGCAGGGAGTGGATTGAATCCTGTTACTGCCCTGTCGTTGCTGCGTGAACTCCTTCCTTCGGATACCACTGTGACGGCAGATGTGGGATCACACCTCCACCTGGCAGGCCAGATGTGGGATCTGCAGCGCGGAAAGCTGATAATGACAAACGGATGGTCATCGATGGGATTCGGGCTTCCTGCCGCTGTTGCGGCTGCCCTGGCAGGCGGCGGCGGGCCTGTAGTGTGCGTGACAGGTGATGGCGGGTTTGCGATGTCTGCCGGTGAGATTATGACGGCACGCCGGCTGGGACTGAAAATTATCGTAGTCGTCTTCAGTGACGGGGAACTCAACCTTATCAAGGTCAAACAGTCATGGAAGAGCCTGAGCCCGTATGGCATACATGTTCATGACGGCTCTCTCTTCGGAGCTGACAGATTCCTGGGAGTTGATGTGCAGTATGTCACTGACCTCTCCGGAATGCGTTCAGCGCTTAAACGTGCCCTTGCCTCCGGGGGCTGTGAAATCATCGAGGCCGCCATCAATCCGTCAGTATATGATGATCTTATCGTAAAAAGCTGAGATACCGGTTATTCCTCTTCTTTTTTAGCAGCAGGTTTTTTTGTTTTGGTTGCAGCCTTTGAGGGTTTTTCAGCAGTGGTTCCTGCCTCCTTTTCACTCTTCTTAGCTGCAGGTTTCGTGGCTGCCTTTGCAACTGTCGCGGGCCTGGCTGTTCTGGCAGGTTTTACTTCCTCTGCCTCCGGTGTTATTGCCGGAGTTGCTTTCACTGTCTCCTTCGGAGATGGTGTAACAAAACTCTTACTGACTTTCCTGCGACGGCGGACGCCAAAGGATCCTTTTATAATCTTCCCTCTCTTTGATTTTCTGTCACCTTTGCCCATATTCTTTGAAATATTTAATTGTTAACACAAAATTGCGCAAACAACAAAATTAGTAAAATTTACTCCCCGGACATCACATTCTGTTAATAAAAAGGATGAGTATACGGAGAGGGTAGCCGGCCGATTTATTAAATTTGCTGATATGAGAACCAGAAAGCTATGGATTTACTCTCCGGCTCTCTCCCCCCGGCTTGAGTATGTGGCAGGTGTGATCTTCAGCACCGTTCTGGGTATAAAATATGAGATAACAACTGACAGGAGGAAGATAGGCAGCAAACCTGCCATAATCTACTCCAATGAAAAGGTCAAGAATCAGTTTGTTATCCGTCCGGCGGGGCTCCTTGGTGAGACAGGTGTCGGCAATGTCAGTCCGGAGGTGTCATTTATCGGAGAGATGCCGCTCTTTTTTGAAACTGAAGGGGGAAGCATCCCGTTTGATCTTTTTTCTGCTGTATTCTACATGCTGTCGAGGTATGAGGAATACCTCCCTTTTTCGCCTGATGCCCACGGGAGGTTTCCGGGTGCCGCATCGCTGGCCGCCAGGGGAGGATTCCTGAGGATTCCTGTCGTTGAGATATGGTCGAAATACCTGGCGATTGAACTGATAAGACGGTATCCGGTCCTTACAATAAGGTCCAATGAGTACAGTGCCCTGGTTACTGTGGATGTAGACCAGCCTTTTGCATACCGCAGCAGGGGATTTCTCAGGAGCATGGGTGGTCTGGTGAAAGGGCTTGCCGGCGTTGGAGCCAGGCCTGCTGACCGGATCAGAACCATGGCCGGAGAGGTGCCGGATCCGTATGACAGCTTCGGATACATTGAAGAGAAGCTGAAGGAGAGCCAATCCGAAGCCCTCTTTTTCTTTCCCACGGGTGACCGGGGTGAGCATGACCATAATCCTTCCTTCCGTGATCGCGATTACGGCGAAATTATACGCAGGTATGACCGGATATATGGCAGCGGCCTTCATTCATCGTACAGGTCTGCTGGCAGGATCAGGACACTGAAGACGGAAGCGGAACGCTACAGCTCCATTACCGGGCATCTGCCCGTGAAGGTACGCCAGCACTGGCTGTTGCTGAAGATGCCGGACACATACCGTGACTTCAGTGAGGCAGGCATGACGCATGACTATACAATGGGTTATCATGATGAGCCGGGTTTCAGGGCAGGCATCGCCCGGCCCTTCCCCTTCTATGATCTTGCCACGGAGAGGGCAACCGGCCTTACTGTGGTTCCATTTCAGGTGATGGATGTGACCCTCAGGAAATATATGCATCTTCAGCCTGAAGCTGCCCTGGAGGTTATCAGGACTCTCATAGCCGCAACCAGGGATGCAGGCGGCCTGTTTGTTTCAATATGGCACAACACCTCCCTGAATGAATGCAATGGCTGGGAGGGCTGGCGAGCTCTGTTTGAGGAGATGCTGTTAATGCAGAAGGCATGATCAGACATCTGAAACACAATGAGATAGACCGTGGGCGGTGGGATGCATGCCTGAATGAGACCCCGGCGGTCAAACCTTATGCCATGTCATGGTACCTGGATAGAATTTCACCGGGGTGGGAGGCACTTGTAGAGGATGATTATCACGCGCTTTTTCCTCTTCCGTGCCACAGGAAACTGGGGATCAGCTACCTCGCCACACCGTTGTTCCTGCAGCAACTGGGGCTCTTCACCGCGGAGGGTGACCGGAAACGGATGGCTGAGGAGTTCATCTCGTTCATGCAGGGCTTCTACATGCTGGTTGACCTCTGCATAGGGCAGGAGGCTGCAGTGCCGGGCTACACTCTTACACCCAGGTACAATTATGAGCTGAAGCTCGATGATCCCTATGAAAAGCTGTGGTTCAACTATATGACCGACTGCCGGAGGAACATCAACATTGCACGCCGCTATCCACAGGAAATAGTTGAGAATCCCACCCCCGAAGAGCTGATTGCGCTCTTTCGTGCCAATACTGCCAGACGGGCCGGGGTGACAAGGAATTCGCCATACCTGAGACTTCAGGCCCTGATGAAGCATTGCACCTCATCCGGACTCGGAAGGATTCTGGGTGTGAGATCGCCCAGGGGAAAACTCCTGTGGGGAATGTTCGTGATTGAAACACCCGGGCGCACAACGATGCTTTTTACGGCGGGGAGCAGGAAAAGCCGCGAACTGCGCACATCCTACCTCGTCATAGATCACCTGATCAGGAGTTATGCGGGCACCGGACAGATCATCGATTTTGCAGGCTCGTCAATTCCGTCGATAGCCATCTTCATGAGATCATTCGGAGGTGACAAAACAACATACTGGAGGCTGTACCGCAACAATCTCCCATGGCCCGTGAAGCTTCTGAAATGATCAGAAGAGGAGTTCTATTACCTGATCATCCTGATCTGTCTCTGACAGCTTGCCGTTTTCGCACCGGAAGGTCCTTCCGGGGAATTTCCTGACCAGTGAGTGCTTGTGGGTTGACATGATAACGGCCCGGCCGGTATTGCTGATATTCTTCAGCAGGACATGTATCTCCTCTGATGTTTCCGGATCAAGGTTGCCGGTCGGTTCATCGGCCAGGATTATCTCAGGATCATTCAGCAGGGCACGTGCAATGACTACCCTCTGCTGTTCGCCGCCTGAGAGCTGGTGAGGCATTTTGAATCCCTTGTTCTGCAGCCCGACCTTCTCAAGCACCTCTTTTATCCGTTCTTCAACCGCAATCTTGTTGTTCCATCCCGTTGCCCTGAGGGCAAACTCCAGGTTGTCATGCACTGACCTGTCGGTCAGGAGCTGGAAATCCTGGAACACTATCCCGAGTTTTCTTCTCAGCATAGGTATCTCCCTCTTTTTTATCGTGTGGAGGCTGAACCCTGCCACCCATCCTTCGCCTTCGGCGAGAGGAAGCTGTGCATTGAGGGTGCGGATAAGCGAAGTTTTGCCGCTTCCCACCCTGCCCACCAGGTAGACAAATTCACCTTTTTCGACCTTCAGGTTCACATCACTGAGGACGAGGTGATCCTGCTGCATTATCGAACAGCTTTTCAATTCGATGATTGTGTCGAGAGGGGTGATCTCTTCCATTCGGAACAGTTTTTGTGCAAATTAAAAAAGAATTAACAATAAGCACTCTCTGTGTTGATAAAATGCAGGTTAAGGAAGATTCCGCAAGGCATTATAATTGTATTTTTACGACTGATAAAACTGCGCCGAAAAGTCCGCGCAATATATTGAATATAAATCAATTAACTACAGGGGTAACCTGCAGGTGATTGTTATTTGAGACAGTTTGAGAAAAGGATAAAGTTATGAACAGGAAGATACTGACGGTAGTTATGGTCTCACTCATTGCAGCAGGGTCAGCGGTAAAGGGGCAGGTCTCCTTTTCAGGGGATGAGATGACCTCGCTGCTGAACAACGGGTATGAGATGTTTGCAAAAGCCAAGTATGCCACGGCTATAGGGTTGTTTGACAAATGGCTTGAGAACGGGCATAACGGGACCAAACTACAGAGGGCAGATGCGGAGTATCATGCTGCGCTGGCCTCGATGAGGCTGATGGCACCTGATGCCGAGTTCAGGATGCAGCGGTTCATCAATGCCAATCAGGAGAGCCCGATGCTCAACCAGGCACGGTTTGAATCGGGCCGCTATTGTTACCAGCAGCGTAATTACAGCTGTGCCATTGAGTGGTTTGAACAGACAGACCGCATCCAGCTGAATGAGAAGGAGTATGCCGAGTATCTTTTCAAGCTGGGGTACTCGCAGTACCGGAGGGGTGACACCAGGAAGGCACAGATGCTCTTTGCCGAACTGATGGAAACAGAGACCGATTATACCGCGCCGGCAACTTATTACCACGCCGCAATTGCCTATGAAAACGGATTCTTTGGTACAGCCCTGGAAGGCTTTGAAAAACTGCAGGGTGATGAAACATTCGGAAGCATTGTCCCATTTTACATTACCCAGATCTATTACCTCGACAAGAACTACGATGGTATACTTGAGATAGCGCCTGCACTTATTGACCAGGCAGGGAAGAAAAGGGAGACCGAGCTTTACCGGTTCATCGGTGACGCATATTTTCAGAAAGGCAATTACAGTGAAGCCATCCCTTACCTTGAAAAATTCATCAGGGAGACAAAGCTCAGTGACCGCAATGACAAATACGAGCTGGCATACTGTTACTATCAGACCGGGGCCATTGGTCAGGCAACGAAGCTTTTCAACGAAGTGGTTGGCCGCAGTGATATCCTGACGCAGAACGCCTATTACATGCTGGGCTCGTGCTATCTTCAGGCAGGCGACAAGAAAAAGGCGCAGATGGCTTTCTCGGCTGCCTCAAAGATGAACTTCGATGCGGATGTACAGGAGGAGGCGCTGTTCAACTTCGCAAAACTGGCTTATGAGAATTCATACGCTCCCTTTGGCGAGGGTATAGATGCACTGCATGACTACATTCGCACCTATCCCAACTCAGAACATGTGTCAGAGGCCTATGACTACCTGATATCGGCCTATATGAGGCTGAAGAATTACCAGGCTGCACTGAACTCGCTTGAGAAGATAAGCAGCAAGGATGACCGCCTGAAGGAGGCCTACCAGAAGGTGGCCTATTTCCGTGGCATAGAGCAGTTCCGCAACAGGCAGTATGCCGAAGCGGTATCAATGTTCGACAGGTCACTCACCTACAGGGAGAAGAACCCTGACCTTTATGCCCGCGCCCTCTACTGGAGAGGTGAGTCGAACTATCGTCTCGGTAACAATAGTGCAGCGGTCAGTGACTGGGAGAACTTCAGGAAGCTGCCTGCCGCAGCATCAATGGATGAGTATGAGCTGACTGACTACAACCTTGGGTACGTATGGTATAATTCAGGAGAGTATGCGAAAGCGCTGCCGCATTTCATGGCATATATCAACAGGGCCGATCAGCGTGAGAGTCCTGACATGGTTATTGATGCCCGCAACCGGATAGCCGACTGCTACTATATCAGGGCTGATTACCCGTCGGCCATATTGCACTATGACAAGGTGATTGACTACGGCAGGGTGGATGCTGACTATGCAATGTTCCAGAAGGGATTTGCCCAGGGTCTGAACAATAATAACGCGGGCAAGATCACCACCCTCACGGGCCTGATTACAAAGTATCCGAAATCAACCTATGTGCCGAACGCGCTGTTTGAAAGGGGAAGGGCGTATGTTGCCACAGACCAGCCTGCGCGTGGAGAAGCCGACTTTACGAATATCATTGCCTGGTACACCGGGAGCCAGTTTGTTCCCCCTGCCATGGTGCAGCTCGGGCTAATCTACTACAATGCGGGGGAGAATGAAAAGGCTGTTGCCCAGTTCAAGAAGGTGATAGAGAATTACCGGAACACCCCGGAGGCCCGGAACGCTGTCAACGGTCTCAGGAACGCCTATTCTGACATGGACGATGTCGAGTCGTTCTTTGCATACATGAAAAATGTCGAGGGGCTTGGAGACATAGAGGCTTCCACGCGCGACTCCATGCTGTACATCTCCGGGGAAAACCAGTACATAAAGGGTAACTGCGAGAGATCATCAGAGATCTTCAGAAACTACCTGAAGGAGTTCCCGTCAGGCAGCTTTGCCACCAATGCAAGGTTCTACCTGGCTGACTGCCTTAACAGGTCGGGCAAGGTTGACGAGGCGCTTGACCTCTATCTCAGGGTGATCAGTGTGGGGAACAACCAGTTTATGGAGCAGTCATTGCTCGGCGCAGCATCCATCAGCTTCGGGAAGAAGGATTACAGAGGTGCATGGTCACTTTACGAACGGCTGGGCAGGGAGGCTTCAAGCCCGGAGAACAGACTGTACGCCTATCTTGGAATGATGCGTTCAGCGTCGGCTCTCGGGGATGATGAGAGGGTCATTGCCTCGGCAGACCTGGTGCTCGCTTCGGAGAAGCTGACGGAGGATCTGGCAAGGGAGGCCACTTTCCTGACGGCGAAGGCCAACCAGAGACTGGGCAATAATGAAGATGCACTTGATGACTATCGCCGTGTGGCCCGGGAAGTTGCCACTGCCTACGGGGCGGAGTCGAAGTATCGTGTGGCTGAGCTGCTGTGGATTGCAGGAGACATCGATGGTGCAGAGAAGGAGGCTAACCAGTTTGTCGACATGAGTTCACCTCATGTATACTGGACCGGGAAAACCTTCCTGCTGCTGTCAGACATAGCCGTAAGGAAGGGAGACACCTTTCAGGCTAAGGCAACACTGCAGAGCCTGATTGATTACTATACTGTCAGTGATGACGGCATAATTGAAGAGGCCAGGGCCAGGCTTGCAGCCCTGACAGCCGCACAGCCTTCAGGAGCCGGAACTGCTAACTGAATAAGATGGTACCGAACAACCAGATGATGAAGAAGATGAAAGGAAAATACTATATCATGGCAGTTGTCATGCTGATCACGGCGACAGCTGCCGCGCAGACAGAGGATGAGAACATAAAGAGAACGGTAACTCTTTACAACCCGTATAAGCCCACACTGCATGAGGCTGTCAAAAGGACTCTCCTCCCTTCGGATGATGATACCACTACGGTTGACATACGGTTCAGCTACGACTTTACCCCTGGTTCATTCGTTCCCGAATACGAGATCAGCCCCATAAAGTCAGCGGTGCTCTCACCGGAGCCTCTGCCGGATCTGAAGAAGGGTTATGTAAGCCTCGGTCTTGGCAACTATCTCTCCCCTTTTGTTGAGGTGAGTATCTCTAACGGCAGGTCGAACACGGGCGCTGTCGGGCTCTTCACCAGGACCTACGGGTCGGCAGGCAGGATAGAGCTGGAGAATGACAGGAAGGTCTATGCAGGATTCCTGGACAACCAGGCGCTGCTGTATGGCAAGAAGTATTTCAGGAGGAGCAGGCTTGACAGTGATATTGACTTCAGGCATATGACACGCCACGCCTACGGCTACAATCCTGATGTCGACGGTTATGACCCTGACAAGAAGGATATCAGGTCACTCTACTATGATGTTACGGGGAAAGTCAGGTACTTCACAATGGAGCCTGATTCAAGTGATCTGAACTGGGATGCCTCGCTGAAGTACAACTTTTTCACCAGACAGGGGGAAGGGCAGCAGCATAACCCGGGACTCTCAGTCAGTGCGGGAACGAATATGTTCGGGCTTTATGCCGGTGTTGACGCCGGTTATGACATGTATATCTTTTCGAAGGCTCTGGATACAAAGTCAAGGCATCTTGTTACCCTCGCTCCGTACATCACAAAAGGCAATGACGAGTGGAGGTTCAGGTTCGGGCTGAAGGTGGCTGCCGATGCAAAGGAAAACCATGATCCCTTTGTGGGAGGTGTTCGCAAGCTTTACATGTTTTTCTATCCTGATGCCATGTTCACCTTCAGGATCATTCCCAAATACCTCAGGTTCACTGCTGCCATTGACGGTTTCATGGAAAACAACCAGGCCCGGAATACCGCTTATGTCAATCCATGGATGCTTCCGGGTGATACCCTGTATAATCTGCGCAGCACGGACAATGAGCTGAGGATATCCGCGGGGCTTTCAGGCACAATGAATGTCAATGCATCATACTCATTTGGTGCCAGTTATACCCTCTTCAAGGATTTGCTCCTGTTCATGAATGACACCATAGGGTATGGCAACTATTTTGTGCCAGTATATTCGGACGGCAGCCTGTTGAAGATACACGGGGAGGTGTCAGTGCCCCTCAATCCCCAGCTTACCCTTTCGTTGCTTGGCAACTACTACGGATACAACCTGTCGGGTCAGGAGTATGCCTGGCACAAGCCTGAGTGGGACGGATCATTGAAGGCTGCCTATAATCTCAGGAACAAGATCATAGCTTCTGTCGATCTTACCCTGACCGGTACCCGGTATGCGAGGGTGATGGCTCCGGGAGAGACGATAAAACTGCCGTTCCACCCGAACCTGAATATGGGTATCGAATACAGGTATACACCTGAAATATCATTTTGGGTCAAGTGTAATAATATTTCCTACAACCGATATTTTGAATGGAACTATTACCCGTCAAGAAACCTGATGTTTATCGGTGGTATTTCATACAGTCTGTAAAGTGTCAGAAACCGGTCTCTTTTGCCCATTTTTTTTCATGAATTATTCCCTTTTTCGCAAGGCAGAACCGGCATTTTTTGCTACCTTTGTATGATATTATAAGAAACATATTATCAAACTGTTAAACAGTAAAAAATTCAATTTAAAACTACTTTTATGACTAATGAGGAATTGAGGAAGAGGAGCAGGGAACAGGATGAGTATTCAGCTGACAGCATCCAGGTTCTTGAGGGCCTGGAAGCTGTAAGGAAGCGGCCCGCCATGTATATCGGTGATGTTGGCGCAAGGGGGTTGCATCATCTTGTATATGAGGTTGTTGACAATTCCATTGATGAAGCCCTCGCGGGATACTGCACCCGTATAGATGTGACAATCAACGAAGATAACTCCATAACCGTTATGGACAACGGCCGCGGGATACCCGTGGAGATGCATGAGAAGGAGAAGCGGTCAGCGCTTGAAGTGGTGATGACCGTGCTGCATGCCGGAGGCAAGTTTGACAAGGACAGCTACAAGGTTTCCGGTGGTCTCCATGGTGTAGGGGTATCGTGTGTCAACGCCCTCTCATCCCGTATGACCGTGGAGGTCATGAGGCAGGGCAAGAGATGGTCACAGACATATGAGAGGGGAAAGCCTCTTGCACCGGTAGCTGTTATTGGTGATTCTGATGAGTCCGGCACCATAACCAGATTCATGCCTGACAACACCATCTTCCAGACTATCGACTTCAAATTTGAGATACTTGCGGCCCGGATGAGGGAACTCGCATTCCTGAACAGAAATATTCTTCTTACTCTTACTGACAAGCGTGAACATGCAGAGAACGGGGGAAACGCCGAACAGCGCCACGTTACCGAGAGATTCTTCTCCGAGAGGGGGCTGATTGAGTTCGTTGAATACCTTGATTCAAACAGGGAGAGACTGACGGAGAATGTGATTTACATCGACTATAACAAGGGAGATGTGCCTGTGGAGCTGGCACTGCAGTACAATACATCCTTTTCTGAGAACGTACACTCTTATGTCAACAACATCAACACCATTGAAGGAGGAACGCATCTGGCAGGCTTTCGCAGGGGCTTGACCCGTACTCTCAAGAAATATGCTGAAGATTCCGGGCTGACGAGCAAGCTTAAGTTTGACATCAACGGTGATGATTTCCGCGAAGGGTTGACCTCTGTCATTTCAGTGAAGGTTGCTGAGCCCCAGTTTGAGGGTCAGACGAAGACCAAGCTCGGCAACTCAGAGGTGATGGGTGCCGTTGATGTGGCTATCAGTACTGCCCTTACCCACTATCTGGAGGAAAATCCCAGGGATGCAAAGGCGATAGTGCAGAAAGTGATTCTCGCTGCCACGGCACGTCATGCAGCACGCAAGGCACGTGAGCTGGTACAGAGAAAGAATGTCCTCTCCGGCTCCGGCCTTCCTGGCAAGCTGGCCGACTGCGCGGAGCGGGATCCTTCGGTGTCCGAGATATTTCTCGTGGAAGGTGACTCTGCAGGCGGAACGGCAAAACAGGGCCGTGACCGCCGTTTCCAGGCTATCCTTCCCCTCAGGGGAAAGATTCTCAACGTTGAAAAGGCAATGCAGCACAAGATTTTTGACAGTGAGGAGATCAAGAACATATTCACTGCCCTTGGTGTTTACATAGGGACGGACGATGACAGCAAAGCGCTTAACACTTCGGGCCTCAGGTATCACAAGGTAATTATCATGACTGATGCCGATGTTGATGGCTCTCATATCACCACACTGATTATGACCTTCTTCTTCAGACATATGAAGGAGCTTATTGAGAACGGACATATTTACATAGCCACTCCACCGCTTTACCTTGTCAGGAGGGGAAAGAGCGAGAAGTACTGCTGGTCAGAGGAGGAACGCGATGCTGCCGTAAGGGAGATGGGTCAGGGCAAGGATTCTACAGTGTCTGTGCAGAGGTACAAGGGTCTCGGTGAGATGAATGCCGAGCAGTTGTGGGAGACAACAATGAATCCGGAGACGAGAACCCTTCGCCAGGTTACAATAGACAGCGCTGCTGAGGCTGATCATATCTTCTCGATGCTTATGGGCGACGATGTGCCGCCAAGGAGGGAGTTCATAGAGAGGCATGCGAAATATGCCAAGATTGATGCATAGGCAGGCAACAGAGCGGGGTCACAGATAATTGTATATGTCACAGAACGGCCGGCTCACCTTCAGGAAGAGCCTTAACCTGGCAGACTCATCCGCATTGATCATCGGCTCGATGATTGGTTCCGGAATCTTTATTGTCAGTGCAGACATGTCGTGCACCCCCGGTTCGCCGGGTTGGCTGCTGGTGGCCGGGCTGATCATTGTGGTGATCGGAATTCCGGTCTATTATATCTGGAGGTGGTTCAACAAATAAATCATTAATAGGAGAGAAATGCCAGATACAAATAAAACGGTGGGAAAATTCCATAATCAGAGGAGAATAAACCCGGTGACGGACTGGATCATCCGCCTGCTGAAAGGAACCCTTGTAGGTATAGGTGCGATCCTGCCCGGATTGTCAGGCGGAGTGCTTGCGGTTATTTTCGGCTTATATGAACCGCTCCTGAAATTCCTTGCGGATTTGAAAAAGGACTTTGTCAAAAATGTGTTGTTTTTCATTCCGGTAATCATCGGAGTGGCTTTCGGTATATTCTTGTTTGCCATAGTGGTCGAAAAGGCATTTGGCAGGTATGCTGCCATCTTTGTCTGCCTCTTTATAGGTTTTGTTATCGGAACATTTCCCTCTCTTTACAAAACAGCCGGCAAGAAGGGGAGAAGCACGAAGGATATGGTAATTCTGATCATATCTGCACTGGCTATCTTCACGCTTATGTTAGTTGGTGAACAGCAACTGGTAAATGTTACCCCGGACATACCTGTCTGGTTTGGATCAGGAGCGTTGATCGGTCTGGGATTGATTGTTCCCGGGATGAGCCCCTCGAATTTCCTGATCTATTTCGGCCTGTATGATAAGATGGCTGCAGGTATCAACANNGCAAAGCTTGCCTCTTTCCTGTTCAGAAAGTATTATTCAGGCATGTATCATTTTATCCTGGGGATGGTGGTTGGCTCTTCACTTGCCATTTTCCCTGTCATAGTCTTTCCGGCTTTCAAGGCTGACATGTTATCTGCTTCAGGGTTAAGCTTCGGAGCGACAGTTGCACTGTGCCTTGTGATGCTGGTGGTCGGCTCCCTGGCCACATGGCTTTTCAGCAAGGTGGAGGAAAAATACCCGCGGGAGGACCTTTTTTAGCACCTGAATATCATTCCCGGTAACAAAAGCATCCTTATCACGGGATCAATGGCAGGGATCTATTCCGTAAGCTCACCGGCAAGAAGCCGGAGCCCTATCTCTGAGATTTTTGCCTGATAGAGGGCGGTCAGCCTGCGGTTAATGGCGTTAAGGTAGTTATTCTGGTACTCCCTGAATTCCAGCCCTGACAATGAGCCTAACCGGTACCGCTCCATTGCTATCTCAAGTGAGGCGCGTGCCACTTCGGCACTCTGGGTTTCAAAAATAGTAACAATGATATTGTTGCGGTAGGTATTGTACAGCAGGTCAAGTTCTCCGAGTATCTCATTTTCGATATCAAGATAGGCAAGTCTGCTGTTTTCGGCCTCAATCTTCGCATTTGACATCCTGCGGTTGACCTCCAGCCCTGAGAAGATATTCCATGACAGGTTGAATCCCCAGTTGAGCCCGTTCGTCTGGTTGTATGACGATGCCTGCCAGGGGAACTCATTGCGGGTCAGATTATATCCGGTACTGAAATTGACCGTTGGATAGCGGTTGGCACGTACTGATTCAATATCATATTCTGACAGCTTCTCACCCTGACGTGCAAGGATCAGCTGGTTGTTGAAACTGAGAGTACGTTCGCGCAGCGAATCAATATCGATCTCAGGTGCCAGTATGATTGTGTCATTGATATTGAAATTGATCTCATGACCTGCGTTCAGCAGGTTGGTCATCCGTATATAGGCGCTGACGACTATCTCCTGCTGTGTCAGGACGGCAGAGCTGTCAGCATTCAGGTCTATCCTTGCCTGCTGAAGGTCGAGCCCCGAGATAACACCGAGAAGATACTTCTCCTCAGCGTTCTCATACCTTGCCCTTGACAGGGCCAGTGATGTAAGGGCCGACTGCATCCTGTTCTGTTGCACAATTATATTGTAGTATTCAGAGCAGACCCGCATTATCAGGTTCTCAACATTGATCTTCACCCGCTGGCTGCTCATGGCCAGGAGTTCCTGCTGCCTGCTGTAGGTGGTGAACATTCCGAAACCGTCAAAGAGTCTCCAGTTAAGTGCCACTCCTGCCGTATAGAGATTGGTTCTGGTTTTGTCTTCACCGGCTGAGGACGACCTGGTATTGTTGGTTGTCTGAGATTGTCTCCCCGTTCCGGTGATTGTGGGAAGGAAAGGGCTGAGGGAGACGTTGTTGTCTGCTATAGCCTCGTCGTTCCTGCTGATCTTGAGTGAATAGTTGTTTTCAAGGGCCTCCATGATGGCCTCATCAAGGCTCATGGTCCGCTGTGCTCCGGCTCCAATGGGCAGCAGGAGCAGCAATATCATTATATTAAGGCTGAGTTTGGTCATTGATGCTGTTTTCTGCTTTTTTCTTTCCGGCGAGGTAGCTGTAAACGGAGGGAACCACGAAGAGGGTAAGGAATGTAGCGAAGAACATTCCTCCCACAACGGTTACCCCCATTGTGACACGGCTTTCCGAGCCCGCACCGGTGGCAAGGGCCAGCGGCATGATACCAAGTATTGTGGTGAGGCTGGTCATGAGAATCGGGCGGAAACGTGCAACTGATGCCTCACGTACCGCATCCGTCACGCTCAGTCCTGCCTGCTGCCTCTGGTTTGCAAATTCAACGATAAGGATACCGTTCTTGGCTACCATCCCGATGAGCATGATCAGGCCTATCTGGCTGAATATATTAAGTGTCTGACTAAAAACCACCATGGTAAAGAGAGCTCCGATCAGAGCCAGTGGTACTGTAACCAGTATGATAACCGGGTCACGAAAGCTTTCAAACTGGGCCGCCAGAACCAGGTAGATAAGCACCAGCGCCAGCACGAAGGCAAAAAGAAGGCTCGATGTGCTTTCAACAAAGTCCTTTGAGTCGCCTGACAGTGTGGTGCTGAAGTTCTCATCAAGCACCTCGCCTGCAATCCTGTCCATCTCCTCGATACCCTCGCCCAGGGTGTATCTTCCGGCCAGCCCTGCCGAGACAGTTGCCGACACAAACCTGTTATACCTGTACAACTGCGGCGGGAGACTGTTTTCCCTTATCTCTACGATATTATCCAGCTGAATAAGCTGCCCCTTGTCGTTTCTCACATATGTGCTTGTCAGGTCGAACGGGTCATTGCGTTTTGACTTGTCAAACTGGCTGAATATCTGGTACTGTTTGCCGTCAAGGATATAATACCCGATTCGTTGTTCGCTCATTGTCAGCTGAAGCGTCTGGGCGATACTCTGTACGTTTACTCCCATCCTTGAAGCCTTCTCCCTGTTGATCAAAACAGTCAGCTCAGGCTTTGTGAATTTGAGGTTCACATCCGATGCCGAGAAATAGGGACTCACGGATGTCATGGCAAGGAAATCAGGAATTACTCTTTTCAGGTCATCGAGGTTCTTTGCCTGTATGACGTACTGCACGGGCAGACCGCCGCGGCGTGAGCCGAAGGTCTGCTGCTGTGACACTATGGTCTGCGCCCCGGTATATTGCCTGAGCACCGGCGAAAGGGTTGCTGCTATCTCCTGCTGTGAACGCTTGCGTTGCTTCTCGTCAACCAGTCTCACTCTCATGTTGGCTGCGTTGACACCCCCCATTCCAACCATCATCATTATATTGTCACTTTCCGGCACCTGCTCCCTGACCACCGGGGCAATCTGATCCATGTAAGCGGTCATATATTCATAGGAAGCACCTTCGGGAGCCCTGGCGTTGATGTTCACGTATCCACGATCCTCGAGTGGTGCCATCTCCGAGGGTAGAAGGGCCCACATCCATGCAATCAGTCCACCTGCCGCCACAATGATTATCACTGCCCAATACCTCACCTTCAGGAATGATGTGATGGCTTTCCTGTAGAGATTAATCATACCTGTAAAGAAGGGCCTGGTAGCATGGTAAAAGCGCCCCTCCAGGGCATCGGGCTTCAGCACCCGTGATGAGATCATGGGTGTAAGTGAGAGAGCCAGAAATGCTGAGATAATGACTGCGCCTACTATCACGATGCTGAACTCCCTGAAGAGCCTGCCGGTGACTCCCTGAAGGAATACTATAGGAGAAAAGACGGATATAAGGGCAATGGTTGTTGCAATGATAGCGAAGTATATTTCCTTTGAGCCTGCCAGCGCTGCTTCCATTGGCTTCATGCCATTTTCCACCTTGGTGTAGATGTTTTCCACCATCACTATGGCGTCATCAACCACAAGGCTGATAGAAAGCACTATGGCGAAGAGTGTGAGAATGTTGATGGTAAACCCTGCAAGGTACATCACGAAGAATGCACCGATGAGCGATATCGGTACTGCAACAACGGGAATAAGTGTTGTTCTCCAGTTACGGAGGAACAGGAAGATAACCACTACCACCAGGAAGAATGCAATGAATATAGTATTCTTTACCTCCCTGATTGACTCCCTGATATAAAGGGTATTGTCAAAAAGCACCTCCATGGTGATGTCTTCAGGCAGGTCTTTCTCGAGCTGTTTGAGGAGTATCTGGGCGTTGTCAACTATGTCAATGTAGTTGGCGCCGGGTTGTGGAACGAGCACAATGTTTACTGCCGGTTTGCCGTTGCTCAGCAGGTGTGACCGTATGTTTTCCGCATCAATCTCCGCGGTGCCGATGTCACTGAACTTCACCACCCTGTCACCGTTTTTTGTTATGATCAGGTCATTGAATTCGTCTACGGTGCGCAACCTCCCCAGGGTCCTGATTGTAAGCTCCGTATTGTCGCCTTCAATCCTTCCGGAAGGCAGTTCCACATTCTCCCGTGTAACGGCATTACGGATATCCAGCGGTGTGAGCCCGTATGCAGCCAGCCGTGCAGGATCCATTTTCATTCTGATGGCCAGTTTCTTGGATCCCCATACGTTCACTGCACTCACCCCTGATATTGTCTGAAGCCTTTCCCTGAAGTTGAGCTCGGCATACTGGCTGACATCAATTATGCTTCTGGTATCACTCCTGAGCGTTACCGCGAAGATTGGCTGGGCATCGGCATCAGCTTTCTGGACTACCGGCGGGTCTACATCCTGCGGCAGGCGTCGCATGGCTCCCGAGACCTTGTCACGGACGTCATTCACGGCTGTCTCCATGTCCACCTCCAGCCTGAACTCGACGGTAATGCGCGATGATCCGTCACTGCTGGAGCTTGAGATGGAGCGTATTCCCTGCACACTGTTGATGGCAGATTCAAGGGGCTCGGTGATCTGTGTCTCTATGACGTCTGAGTTGGCGCCCGGGAAGGAGGTGGAGACGGTTACGACAGCCGGGTCGACGCTGGGATAGTCCCTGATACCCAGGAAGGTATAGCCGATGGCGCCCATAATGAGAATCACGAGTGCCATAACAGTGGCAAGTACCGGCCTTTTTATGCTTGTTGAAGAAAGACTCATTCGGTCAGTTGTTTTTTTGGAACTGTATTGTCACCGGTTCAGTCTGTAATATTGACCCTGACAGCCATATTCTGCCTGAGATGCATCAGTCCGGTCGTAAGCACGGTATCTCCGGCGGAGAGACCTGACGTGATCTCGATGGAAGAGGCGGTCCTGGCACCGGCAACCACCGGTACAAGTTCAGCCCTGCCGTTTCGCGCCACCCATATCTTCTTCTCGTTCATCTCCGGCACAATAGCCTCGGTTGGTACCTGCAGGGCGTTCATCTTCTCGTCAGTGATAAGGGTCAGCGAAGCGAACATGCCCGGCACAAGCTTCCCCGCGCGGTTGTCAAACCTTGCCCTGAGGCCTATGGTACGGGTAGACTGGTCAATACGGTAGTCGACGGCGTAGACCGTGGCGAAAAACTCTTCACGATAACCCTGGGTTTCAAAAGAGATTCTCTTGCCCATCAGGTTTTCTGAAACATATTTTTCCGAGATGGCAAATTCGAGTTTAAGGTATGACTGGTCAATCAGATGCGCGATCTTGACCTGGGGAGTTACATAGGCGCCTTCGCTGACAAAGCGGAAACCTATAACCCCGTCGAAGGGAGCACGTACTTCTGTCTCTGCAATCCTGACCTTCAGCAGATTGATATCTGCCAGTATCACATTGTAGTCTGTCTGGAGCTGGTCAAAAGCTTCCCGGCTGACGGCGTCCCTGGAGAGCAGAACTCTCTGACGCCCGAGTTTTTCGGCAAGCATCTTCTCCTGTATCTCTGAACGGCGCAGCTGGGCCTGAAGATCTTCATCATAGATCTTTACCAGGAGGTCTCCCTTTTTGACCTTGCTTCCTTCGCGGAAGTAAACTGCAGTCACTTTGCCTGACACCTTGCTTACTATGTCTACCTCCTCGTTTGCCAGCAGTGATCCGGCTGACCTGATGCCGTTGGTGAGGTATGATGGTTTGGCTATTATTCCTGTGACAGGCAGTTGACCCTGGCTGCCAGGCTGCTGACTCTGCCCCTGCTGACTACCCCGGGTCTGTCCCTGCTGTCCGCCCGGGGTCTGCCCCTGNNTGACTACCCCGGGTCTGTCCCTGCTGTCTGCCCGGGCGCTCTCCCTGCCGGCCTCCTGATTCCTGACCGGGAGCCTGCACTACAGTATCTCCGGCTTTCTTTTTCAGGTCACGATTACCCCACAGACCGAGCCGCGGTCCGGCGAACCATATCAACAGGACAAGGGCAATGGTACTCCACAGAGTTATTTTAGTCCCTTTTTTCATCTATTGTTTTGTGTTCAATTCCTTGTTCACAAAAATAGAGGGGTTTATTAAAACCATATGTTAAAGTATATTAAAACGGAGCGCAGGCGAATAAATAATGATGCTGTTTCCCCTGGAAGATGCCTCAGTGTTTAATGATAATCTCCCTTATCAACTACTCCATGTCATTGTAAGATGCCTCAGTATTTAATCATGATCTCCCTTACCACCCGCTCCATGTTGTCGGTTATCTTTCTCGACGGTACGGTGAATCCGTTGGCAAAGGTGGTAAATGCGATTATTCTTCCGCTGTTGGTTGTGAAATAGCCTGCAAACGACTTTGCGCTCGTTATGGTTCCGGTTTTGGCAACCACTCTCCCTTTGAATATCTCATCACGGAAATAGTATTTCATGGTTCCGGATACGGCGCCCATGGGGAGTGATGCAATAAAGGGTTCAGAGACGCTGCTGTTGTGCATGTGCACAAGCAGCCTGACAGTCATCAGGGCGCTGATGTTATTGTTGGAGGATAATCCTGACCCGTCAAGGATCACCGCCTGATCTGGCTGACACCCTATTGAATCGAGGAACTGCCTGATGACGGCAGAACCGGCATTCCAGGTACCTTCTCCCAGTATCTCCCGGCCCAGGTGTTTGCGAAGGGCTTCAGCATACATATTGACGCTCTCATGATTGGTGACCTTTACTATCTCGGCGAGGGTGGGCGAGAGCGTAACTGCCACGGAGAGGCTCTTTTTGCCTTCTGTGGAGACACGTTCCGGCACTGGTTCACCATCCACTGCTATGCCTGCCTTACGCATTGCGGCATCTAGTCTTTTCACCAGGGCGAAGGGCGGATTGGGGATGGAGGCCCTGAGGGCAAAGCTGCTGTCGGCAGGCACGCTTCCTGTCACCCAGGCCATCGCAGAGTAGGGAGCATTGTAAACGTATCCCCTGTCAGTGCTGCCCGATGAGATTAGATAGCTGACAAGGCTTATCTCTTTACCGTAATCTTCCACTGAATCAATGATGGCTGCCTCGCCCCCGGCGCGGCCCGTAATGTATATGTTGTATTCGTTGTCGTTTATGTTGATATCATAAACCCCGGCGCCGTAGTATTGTCCCAGGTCGCCCCATGCCCATCCGGCCGGTGCAGGATTGAAGTCATAGATGGATTCCCCTGCTGCCACACGGCCTTTGACCTTCTTAACCCCCGCTTCCTTCAGTGCACTGACCCACTCACCGGTCACGTCGCCATAGTATTCCGCAAAATAGTCTGAGCCCAGTGCAGGGTCACCACCCCCAATGATAACCACATCACCATCAAGTATGCCCTTTTTGGTGTTCAGCTCCCCTGTGAGCAACAGGTTTGTCGTATAGCGGTAGCATGGCCCGAGGAGCGAGAGGGCCACCGAGGTAGGGTAGAGCTTCATGACAGAGGCTGATGCAAGATTGCGGTCTGCGTCATAGCTGAAAATAATCTCGCCGGTCACAGCATCGGCAAAGCAGAAGGAATAAGAGGTTCCCGTCAGGGTTGTGTCTGCAAGGATGGAGTCCATTACCTGTTGCTGTGCACTGAGGCTTGCTGCAGCTGTCAGTGAAAGGATAAGGATGGTCAGTAATCTGGTTCTCATTTCGGTTTGTTTTGTTCAAGTGTTGAAAGCAGGCCGCAGGCTGCATTGATATCCTGTCCGCGGCTTGCACGGATTGTTGCTGTGATGCCCTTTGCATTCAGGCTGTCACGGAAAGCCTCCATCCCGCGCTGGTCAGGACTTGTAAATTCCGATCCGGGAATTGAATGGAAGCGTATGAGGTTAATCCGGCAGCGGATACCTTCGAGTATCCTGGCCAGCTCCCTGACATGTGCAGGAGTGTCATTCACTCCCCTGAAGAGAATGTATTCAAACGAGACTCTTCTCTGTCTGCCGAAATCAAAACCCCTGATGGTATCAAGAACCTCCTTCACCGGATGTGCTTTCTGAACCGGCATCAGTGACTGCCGCTCACTGTCGAACGGTGAGTGCAGGCTGACGGCCAGATGGCATTTGCTCTTATTGAGGAACTCCTCTATCCTGCCGGTAATGCCTGTCGTGCTGACGGTGATTCTTGTCGGGCTCCATCCGTAACCCCAGTCAGAGGTCAGTATCTCAAGGCAGCGGAGAACCTCCTCCAGGTTGTCAAGAGGTTCTCCCATCCCCATGAATACGATATTTGTCAGTGCGTCATGCTCCGGCAGGCTGCGGAACTGGTTCAGTATCTCATTTGCGCTGAGATTTCCCTGGAAGCCCTGCCGTGCCGTCATGCAGAAACGGCATCCCATGCGGCAGCCCAACTGTACCGACAGGCAGATGGTTGCCCGGTCATGGTCAGGAATAAAGACCGTTTCAATGAACCGGTTTTCGCCAACACGAAAGAGATACTTCTTTGTGCCGTCACTGGCAGATGATTCAGATACAGGCGGGTTAAGGCCCGTTTCATAATCCTTTTCCAGGATTTTGCGCGCTGCCAGGGAGAGATCGGTCATCGCGCCGATGGCAGGCGCTCCCCTGTGATAGAGCCATCCTGCTATCTGCTTCGCCGCATACGGCGGCAGAGAGGCATCCCTGACAACCTCTGACAGCTCACTGAGAGTCAGGCCGAATAGTTTCTTCTTTTCCATCAGAACCGGTAGCCGGCCCGGTCAAGGTCACGGATGTTTTTGAATGGCTTTGAAGGTTTCAGCTCTGCATTCAGGAAGTTGTATATCTCAAGCCTGATCTTCCTCGCCTCACGATAGTCCATCCTGTCAAATGAGTGCCCTCCGGGCATGTTTTCAAAAATCCTGTAACTGAAATTCTTCTTGTCTGCAGCCTTGAGTGATTTGATCAGGTGTTCCACCTCAAGTACGTTTACATCCTCATCATTGGTGTTTGTGTGGATGAGGAGGGGGGTGTTGCGGTAACGGTCTGCCTGCCAGGCCGGGGAGCGCTTTCGGTATTCCGCCACATTCTGATCAGCCGTTTTGCCTATGTGATAGGGTGCTGAGAAGAGGTCACGGTATCCATCGTTCTTGTATCCCATCCGGGCGACGACGTCACTGACAGGCACTCCCGCGAAGCAGGCCTTGTATGCCTCGGGGTGGTTAAATATGCAGAAAAGCCCTATCAGGCCTCCGTGGCTCCAGCCAATAATCCCGACCCTGTCCTTGTCAACAAATTCATAATTATCGATCATGTACTGGCGGCTGGCATCAACATCCTCCACTTCCAGGCCGCCATAATCTATCCTGCGATACATTCCGGCGCCGTACCCTGTGGAGCCCCTGTATTCTGCAGCAACAACAATATACCCCTGTGACACCATCTCACGGATCATGTGCGTATGGTAGGTGGTAAAGTTAGCATGCACTCCCCCGTGTGGAAGGACCAGCAGCGGGTATTTGGCGGAAGGATTGATGTCTCGCGGGATGAAGACATAACTCCAGAACTTGAGCGGATTACCGGCGCCCTGTCCGGTCGGGTTGCTCTCCTTTGCCGGCGGCGGTCCGGTGATATAGACCTTGTCAATGAAAGCGATGTCACCCACGCGGTCGAACCACAGCAGGTCATCAATGCTTTTTTCAATCACATCAAGCCGGTGAGACAGAGCATCGAAGTTTCTGTTCACCTCATTGATGGCATTCATCAATTCGGTGTTTTCGTGTTGCGCCCTTACGATGCCGTTAAGGCAAAAAATCGCAGCTGCAACCAGGAGGGTTTTTAAAATAAGCCTTTTCATATCAATTTGGTTTATTATATCTCTGTTTCTCCGCTGAAGACAAAGGTAGCCGGACCGGTAAGGAAAATATCCGTAGCTCTTTCTCCGTCAATATTGAACCTGACCGACAACATTCCGCCCCTGGTCTGCACCCCGGTTGCCGGTGTGACAATTTTTCCGCTGTACACTGCCGCAATGGCAGATGCTGTTATTCCGGTTCCGCAGGCAAGTGTTTCTTCTTCCACTCCCCGTTCGTAGGTTCGTACCCAAAGCCTTCCGTCCCTGATGCTTACGAGGTTGACGTTCACCCCTTCAGGTGAATAGGCAGGTGACCAGCGGAGGGGCCTGCCGAAGGCGACCATGTCAGTTGCCGAGTTGTCATCGGTGAACACCACCAGGTGGGGCACTCCGGTGTTGACAACTATTCCGTCAGGAGTATGCCTGATTCCGCTGACGTCACGTATTGATACCTCTGTCAGCCCGTCACCTGCCGGCCTGGCCGTATGAGGTCCGTCGCCCGCCATGAAGGCAATATCGCGGAAACCCGTGATATGCCTCATGGCAAAGTGTGCCGCGCACCTGGCACCGTTTCCGCACATTTCACCGGGTGAACCGTCAGAGTTGAAATAAGACATCCTGAAGTCATACCCTTCGCACTCTTCTATGAGTATCACTCCGTCTCCCCCTATTCCGAAATGGCGGTCGCATAACTTCCTGATAAGCAATGCATCATCATGCGCAATAATGGAAGGAGTGTTTTTTACAATTATGAAGTCGTTGCCTGCTCCCTCATATTTGTTAAAGACCATTTTCATTTCGTTAAATTGAAGTTAATTATTTTGAAAAGAGCGCCTCAGTTTGTTAAAAAATTGAAAATTTGTAGAACAATGCTTCTATGGAAGTGTTGTAAAGATATTAATCTTTTGGGCAGGCACACTATTTGATTAAATCAGTAAGGATCAAAGAAAGGCATAACCAAAAATATAAAAACAATGAAAAAAAGAGATTTGATAACTACTTTGCTGGTTGCTCTTTTCGGAGCGCTGGCAGGGCTTTTCATCTTTACCAGGTTTCTTGACAGGGATAAGATGGTGATTGGGACTGAGAAGGAGAGGCAGATGATTGAGGAGAATGCGAGGTATACGATGATGATGCCTCAGTCAGGGGTGAATGATTTTACATTTGCGGCAGAGCAGACAGTGCATGCAGTGGTTCACGTCAAGACCAGGGCGACAGTCAGTTCCTCATATTCGAATCCTCTTTATGAGTTTTTTTATGGCAGGGGTTCGAACCAGTCGAGGGTGGTGCGTGGGTTCGGCTCGGGTGTGATAGTCACTGAAGACGGGTACATTGTTACCAATAATCATGTCATTGAGGATGCTGATGAGGTTGATGTGACGCTGAATGACAATCGTACTTTTTCAGCCGAGATCGTTGGCCGTGATCCGAGTACGGATATAGCGGTCATTAAGATAAAGGCCAGCTCTCTTCCGTATATAAGGTTCGGTAATTCAGATGCAATACGTCTCGGGGAGTGGGTGCTGGCAGTAGGGAATCCGTTCAACCTGACATCGACGGTTACGGCGGGGATAGTAAGCGCCAAGGGAAGGAGCCTGGGTCTGCTTGACAACCAGTACAGGATAGAGTCATTCATCCAGACTGACGCCGCCCTCAACCAGGGCAACAGCGGAGGTGCGCTGGTAAACGTTCAGGCTGAGCTCATAGGCATCACCACTGCAATTATTTCACCCAGCGGCGCCTATGCCGGCAACTCTTTCGCAGTTCCCACGTCTATTGTAAGGAAGGTCTACGAGGACATCAGACAGTTCGGGGAGGTGCAGCGGGGTCTGTTGGGTGTAAATATCACCGATGTCACTGCTGAGCTGGCTAAAGAGGAAAACCTCAGGGAGATAAAGGGTGTTTATGTTGCGGGGGTGACGGATGACGGTGCTGCGAAAGAAGCAGGGCTGGCAGAAAAGGATGTGATCATTGCAATCAATGATGAACCGGTTGAAACCACGGCAGATCTTCAGGAGAAAGTGAGCCGTTACAGACCGGGCGACAAACTCGAGGTGACCTACCTCAGAAAGGGTCGTAAGGATAAAAAGAGTGTGGTTCTCCGCAATATTGAGGGTGGTACCGGCGTTCTAGCTCCCGGGACACAATCCTCAACAGTGTTCGGCGCCACATTCACGCCGGTCACTGCAGGCGAGAAAAGTCAGTATAAAATATCAGGAGGTGTAAAGATCACTTCGATTTCGGATGGCAGGTTCCGCGACCTGGGCCTTTCGAAAGGAACGATCATTGTTGACGTGAACGGAGTAAAAGTGAACAGCGGTGCAGATGTCCGCAAGGCAACAGGTGACGAGAAGAATCTGAACTCTGTGGAAGGATTTACACCCAATGGAACGTACTTCAAGTACCAGACAAGGAGGTAGAAATAAGGCGTAATTGCAAGGATCAGAAGATCAGTGAATTAAATGAAATTGAGAATACCATGCTGAGTGGTTGAATATATATTTGTTTAGTAATTTAATAAGAAGTAACTTTGCGAAAATTTTTTCGAAGGGATATAGAGAATATAGAGAATGAGACAACTTAAAATTACCAAATCCATTACCAACCGTGAAAGTGCATCGTTGGACAAGTATCTGCAGGAGATTGGTAAGGAAGAGTTGATATCGGTTGAGGAAGAGGTAGAGTTAGCACAACGGATCAAGAAGGGTGACAGGGCAGCACTGGAGAAGCTTACCAAAGCCAATCTCCGTTTCGTTGTTTCGGTGGCCAAACAATATCAGAATCAAGGACTTAGCCTTCCGGACCTCATTAATGAGGGTAACCTCGGCCTTATCAAGGCTGCAGAAAAATTTGATGAAACCAGGGGTTTTAAGTTCATATCGTATGCAGTCTGGTGGATCAGGCAATCAATCCTTCAGGCTCTTGCGGAGCAGTCAAGGATAGTGCGTCTTCCACTCAACCAGGTTGGCTCACTGAACAAGATCAATAAGGCATTTGCAAGGTTTGAACAGGAGAATGAGCGTATTCCTTCCCCAGAGGAGCTTGCCGAGGTGCTTGACCTGCCGAAGGAGAAAGTCATTGACACTCTCAAGGTATCAGGTCGTCATGTGTCAGTTGATGCACCCTTTGTGGAAGGTGAGGACAACAGCCTTCTGGATGTGCTCACCAACATAGATTCACCGATTGCCGACAAGATGCTGATTGACGAGTCTCTCTCAAAGGAGATTGACCGTGCGCTGGCAACACTTACCGAGCGTGAGAGGGATATCATACGTTATTTCTTTGGCATTGCCTGCCAGGAGATGACTCTTGAAGAGATAGGGGAGAAGTTTGGCCTTACCCGTGAGAGGGTCAGACAGATCAAGGAGAAGGCCATTCGCAGGCTGCGTCATACATCCCGCAGCAAACTCCTCAAGGGATACCTGGGTTAGTATTCCCGGGGCAAGGTAAACAGATTAAAGAGGTGCGTCAGCATCTCTTTTTTCATATATATACTGTCTGTGCAGAGGGTGATGATTGTGACGGGTCTCTTTTTGTTATTTTTGCCCTACCGGAGAATCATGGAATTCAGGCTTACATCAGACTATACACCCGCAGGTGATCAGCCAGAAGCCATACGGCAGCTGACCGACGGGCTGATTCAGGGGGTACCCTGTCAGACACTGCTGGGGGTGACCGGATCAGGAAAGACCTTTACCATTGCCAATGTAATTGCACAGGTCAACAGACCGGTGCTGGTGCTGAGCCACAACAAGACGCTCGCAGCGCAGCTGTACGGCGAATTCAGGGAGTTCTTCCCGGAAAATGCAGTGGAATACTTTGTGTCATATTACGACTACTATCAGCCGGAGGCTTATCTCCCTGTTACGGACACCTATATAGAGAAGGACCTTTCAATAAATGATGAAATAGAAAAACTCAGGCTCAGCGCCACCTCGTCACTTCTTTCCGGCAGGCGTGATGTAATTGTGGTCTCTTCTGTATCCTGTATCTACGG
>MTKZ01000015.1_pt1 | contig 36307 bp, 31 predicted proteins | sample 1042781 | NCBI WGS metagenome assembly MTKZ01 (sample SAMN06212207, study PRJNA360539) | anaerobic digester metagenome | biome: Wastewater treatment plant; material: sludge; isolation source: anaerobic digester fed with sludge from wastewater treatment plant | place: Denmark: WWTP Viborg ...
GGGGACATCTGCACACCCATGCATCTGCACACCCTTACTACTGCACACCCATGCATCTATACAACCTTTCTACTACACACCATAACATCTACACAATAACATCCATACCTAAAAAAGACCCGGCATAGAAAACCGGGTCTTATCCTTATTTATCTCTACCGAAAAAGGAGTTTATTTGATGATTACCATCTTCTTGATCTGGTTTAAGCTCGGGGTATTCAATCGGTAGAAGTAGATTCCACTTCCGCAAGTTTTACCCTTGCTATCTATCCCATCCCAGTTGATGGTATGATATCCTTGAGTAAGTTTAACGGCTTTGACAACTTCTCCACGGATGTTATATATAGTTAAAGTTCCTGTTTCACCTGCTTTAATTCCTACCTCTATCTTAGTGCTGTTATTAGCACGGAAGGGGTTAGGATAAGCATTATTCAGAGTGGTCACCTCAGGAAGCACTGGAGGAACATTACCTTCAACAGTTACAATTACTGGACCGTGGAACTCAGAGTTATTGTAGTCAACGCTTTCCAGCCAGTAATAGTAAGTGACATTATTCTCTACTTCACTATCTACAATAGTATAACAATGTTCCTGAGTAGTATTAGTAGCAGGAATCATAGTAGGTGTTATGAGGATAGCGTTATCCAGAGATTTCTCTTCATTACGATATACCCGATATCCACTCAGATTGGTCTCAGACTGGCTAATCCAGGTCAGCTGCACATAGAATTGGTCTGTAAGAATAGCTGTGAAGCTGGATAATTCAACTGGTAATGGAGGTTGCTCTTCCTCGAATTTTAACATAATATTAGGATATCCAGCAACTGGTGTTCCTGTAGGAGGAGCTAATGGATCTGGATTTGTACCATCAGAGTAATACTGGATACTACGATTAGTTTTGAGTTCACTTGTACAATAGAAGTATTCATTATAACTATCATATAAATCTGCATTTTCATCTACAGCGACAACTAAGTTATCAACATTATTATAAGTAAATGGAGTAGTAAGTATTATTTCTACCCATCCTTCAATGGCAGGAAGTGTAACAGTTCCAGAAAAAACTTCGGTTAAATTGCTTAATGGAATCCACGCAGTTCCAGAATCAAAACTGGTATTAGGAGTATGTCCCATATAAACAGTCCAGTTATTACTATTAACCGTAGCAGCAGCACCATTCCAATAATAATATATCTTTTCAATAGGGCGAGCCATATTAATTTCACTCTGTAGGAAGATACTCTGGCTATAGCTATAACCATAATAAGGTTCTATAGGAAGTGAAAGATCATCAGTTCCTGTTCCTATTATTACAATTTCTGAAGATAAGCCTTCAGCTGAAAGAGCTACTTCATAAGGAGTTCCTTCGTAGGTTATGATTAAAGTAGCACTTACAGGTCCTTCCTGAGTTACTGTAGCGGTAACAGGAATTATCACAGATTGTCCGGCATTTAAATCAGCAGGAAGATTAGCATCACTAAAAGAGAACATTGCTGCATTGGGACCAGTTATACTGATATTACTACTCTCAATATGTATGGTTCCTCCGCCTAAGTTAGTAACAGTTACATTTGCTGGAGTAGAGGGAACATTTTGCATTAACAGACCAAAATTAATGGAAGCAGGACTATAGCTGAATACCGGAGCTGTGGGTGCTTCTCGTATGGTTACATCATCTAAACTGATGTACCATGGATTAATGTTAATCCAGCCTTTAATGCCAAGATAATATATACCGCTTGTAGCAGGAGAGAACACTCCATAAATTCTTTGATAATCGCCATTTACAAGACCGACTTGACCTGTTATAGAAGTCATTGCAGCAATAGTTGCTGCTGTTCCATAATAAAGACCTAGAGTTGCATCGGCACTATTTGAGCCATCTTGGCGAGCATAAGCTTCAAACTCATAGGTAGTACCCCCGATTAAAGAAACCGGACGGAATAACCAGGCTGATCCGTTATATTGCAAGGTTACATTAAAGGAACCCGTTCTGGGAGTTCTGTTATATGTAATTTGAGTACTATTTGCTGTCCAGTATTTAGTAGTAAATTCGGGACCTGCTACTTGAGCCCAGTTAGCAATATTGGTTGAACCATCTGTATTACCTTCTTCAAAGCTTTCGGTATAGGGCAAAGAATTAATTGTTGGATCGGCTCTTGTAGTGAAGCTTCTTACAGTGGCTTGAGGTCCTTCGCCTAGGGCATTATAAGCTGAAACTGTCCAGTAATAATTAGTATTGTAAGCCAGAGGTGTAGTTAAAGTATAGGAGAGAGCACTCTGATCAACTATAAGAGTAGTAGGTGGATTATTGGTATCGCAATAGAGTTTATACCCTGTAGGTAAACTTCCAGTTTGGGGAGCTGCCCAGCTAAAAGTTGTATATTCATTCACACCTGTAGCTCCATCCACAGGTAAACTTAGAACTGGTGCCTCAGGAGGAGTGGTTGATGGAGTAATTATAGCTGCATTAGGACGATTATAGCTCCTGGATCCTGCAACCTCGGGGAAAGATCCATCCTGGGCTTTATATACCATCATATAATTAGGTTCAGTGGATGTGTAACGGAAGGTGGGATAACCAGTAATATAATCACCATCTCTATTTTCAAACAGTAATTCCAGATTTGAGGTACCATCCCAGCTAACGGGCGTGGTGAAAGTAATATAATGCCAACCGCTTCCATTGTAAGTGAGATCTCCCTGGAATAGGTTTAAAAAATAGGCAGGATTTGGATATCCAGTGCCTGTCTCATCTGCAGCTGTACCATATGATGTTAGAGTCGTGGTTCTAACATAGATTCTCTGATCCAGCATTGTGTAATTGGAAGGGGTATTACCAACATAAAAACCTATACCGATTATTGGAGTTCCAGCAGGTAGTCCAGCTGTAGTCAATTCCGCTGCTGTCCAGATAGCCTTACTCCAGCTATAATCCCAAAGTCCGTTAAATGGGCAATTATTACTGGTAGAAGTGCCTGTCCCTATGATATAGGTATCAGCAAAAGTAAGGGTAAATAATGCTAAAGTGATGAGTAATAAAGTTAACTTTTTCATTTCATTAAACTCCTTTTTTAGTTATTTTCTTGAAAAGTGAGAGCGGGGTTGAAGTCATTTTTAAAGAGCGGGGTAAAGAGTGATAAATTCTCTTTAAACCTCTTGTTTGTTTGCGATAATTGAAATTTAACGGGATAATAGCAGCTATGAGAATGAGCTGCAGAGATAATTGCGAAGGGTTGATAATGGAAATTATACTTTAAACCAGGGGTAAAACTAGTTTGTCTACTCCGAGATATATGGATATTTTTATATTTTTCTCCTTTTTCCCTCCTTTTTTTTTGTCTAAATAAAGAAAATAAATTAACCTTCATACTTTTACCTTTTAAACCTTCCTTCATAGCACAAGGCTAAAAGCAGATTTACATACTATATTAATAACTCATATTACATAATTAACAAATTATTATTATATGGTATTTGTCAAGTTTTTTCTTTGCAATATCTGCGTTTTTTATAAAAATATTACTGAATTAATTGTTAAGTAATTGATTAGGAAGTAATTAGGGCAGAAAGAATAATTTAAGATTTATATTTATGAAGTCATTTCATCTTAAGATGAGGATAAAATTATTTAGTAGTTCAAAGTGTAATTAAGAAGTATAACTAAACTCCACGAAGTCATAAATGGAGTAGTAGATATACTCATCTACATTAGTCCTTCAGGAATTTTAAAAAAAAATGCATTTTCCTGAACGAGTGATCGTTGATTGGTATTGACAAATCTGGGTAAGGTTATGAACGATGAAAATATCAATCTTTGTATGTTAATCTTCTATTATGGTTAAAGTTATAATCCCTTATTTAACATAAAATTACTGAGTCTATCCTGGCTCTTCCCTGTCTCTTTCTTGAGGAATTTGTTAAGAGGGAGTTAAGGAATTGGCAAGGATGGGCATCTCTTTATACAAATGGCGGTTAATAGAAGAAGTGCTTAGGTAGCGTTAATATTGATGATAAGACTAATCATAGGTTTTTAAATTTTAGTTTTATGAGGTATGAAATATTTACAGGTTCTTTTATTTATAAGTTCAAAGAAGAAATATTTAGGGAAATCACAACCTTATCTTCCATATTTATTAATCATATCTTATGCTCTTTTTGACAGGTAATAATGTCATACTTGAATCAAAAATGTTTTAAGCTACGAACTTTCAATGGAGATTGTTAATTTAAAATAACGGGTAAAATTAGTTTATAGATTATCGCTATTCTTGAAAAATAAGAAGAGTCTTAGGGTTTTACGAGTTAAGAGGGTAAATTACACCGATAAGATGTACTATAATCTTTATAAAGCATAGCAGAATTGAGAAGAGCAATTTTTTATAAAATGAAAAAATAGGCGGGAATAATTAGTTCCCGCCTGGTTATTTTATATATATTTGTCAGATGTTTATTGATGTTTATGTGTAACCTGTCCCACCACTTGACCATTAGTGACAGAGCGTTTGAAGTAGTAAGTATGTAGAAGTTTCAGGGCAAGAGGTGAGTTTGGTTGTCCTAAGAACTTTTCGTATACTTTTAGAACTTCAGGATTTCTATGAGATTGACGCACTGGTAAGCTGCGATCTTCTTCATAGAGAGCAAGTCCACGACGAGCACGAGAAGCGATATCATTACCATAGGGTTGACCACCACCACCGACACAACCGCCAGGACAAGCCATAATTTCAATGAAATGCCAGGGAGATTCACCTTTAGTAGCCAATCCTTCTCTCACTCTATCCAGAACTTTTCTAGCATTGGATAAACCATGAGCTACAGCTACATTAACATTTCCAAAACCGGGAATCTCTACACTTGCTTCTTTAACACCTTCCAATCCCCTGACTCCTTGAATTTCAACATTTTCCAGGTCTTTTCCTGTGACCAGATAGTAAGCAGAACGGATAGCCGCTTCCATCACACCACCGGTAGCACCAAAAATAGTGCCTGCACCAGAATAGAAGCTCATTCCTTTATCAGGTTCCTCTTCAGGAAGATTGGCAAAATCTATTCCAGCTTCCTTAATCATACGAATAAACTCCCGTGTAGTGAGCACATAATCAGTATCTTGATAGCCGGAATCGCGGAGTTCAGGACGACGCGCTTCAAATTTTTTAGCAGTACAAGGCATTATAGCAACAGAAACAATCTTAGCAGGATCAATATTATTTTCTTGAGCGTAATAGGTCTTAGCAAGGACACCGAACATACTCATAGGAGATTTAGCGGTGGAAACACAATCAGCCAGGTCAGGATAATAGGTTTCCATAAACTTTATCCAACCAGGTGAACAGGAAGTTATAAGGGGTCTCTTTTCACCTGCTTTGAGTTTAGTTACGCACTCCGTGCCTTCTTCCATAATAGTTAAATCAGCGGTGAAATTGGTATCCATTACGCTATCAAAACCGATTCTACGCAGGGCTGCATACATCTTTTTAGGAGTTACCGAGCCCAGAGGCATACCGAATTCTTCCCCTAAGGACACACGAATGGAAGGAGCTTCTTGCACGATAACATGCTTATCAGGGTCAAGAATTGCTTCCCAGACAGCATCCAGTTCACTGCGTTCATGCAAAGCACCTGTGGGACAATAAACAGTGCATTGGCCGCAATTTACACAAGGACTGTTTGCCATTCCGAGACTGAAAGCAGTATCAATATGAGTGTTTATACCACGATCGGCAAAAGTCAAAGCATAAACGGTTTGAGTTTCATTACATACATTAATGCAACGACCACAGGCAATACATTTATTAATATCCCTTACAATAGACAAGGAGCTTTCATCCACCGGTTTTTTCTCCAGAATATTGGGAAGAGCATCAGAATCTACTCCAAGATTATTTGCTAGAGTCTGAAGTTCGCACTTATTATTTGCAACACAAGTTGGGCAACTAACATCGTGGTTAGAAAGAATCATTTCAACAAGTGTTTTACGATAAGCACGCAGTTTTTTGGAGTTTGTAATCAATTTCATACCTTCCGAAACGGGAGTACAACAAGCTCTTTTTGGAGTGGGATTTCCCACGATTTCTACCACGCAAACTCCACAATTAGCAGTGGGAGGTAAATCAGGATGATAACAGAGCCTGGGAATATATACTTCATTTTGGTCTGCTACTTCAATGATGGTCATAGTATCGGGAACTTCCAGATGCTTGCCATCTAACCAGATATTTACAGTTTTAGCCATATCTTAAGTCCTCTTTATGTTTTATCTTTTAGTTATTTCTTGAAATTCGTCACCAAAGTTTTCAATGGCAGAACGAACAGGCATCACTGGAGATTGACCTAAAGCACAGAAGCTGGTGGCAAACATTGTATCGGCAATGGTTAGCATAAGGTCTACATCTTCCATTGTGCCTTCACCTTTTTTAATTTTGGTGATGAGTTCGTAGAGCTGTTGACAGCCATTACGACAGGCAGAACACTTTCCGCAGGATTCGTGACGGAAGAAACGAAGGATAGACCAGAGCAAATCTACGATACTTTGATGTTCATTCAGCACCAGAATAGCTCCAGAACCCAGAACGGCTGCATATTCATTGAGGCTGGCAAAATCCATATTAACATCCAGCAATTTTTCGGGCAAAAGCACTCCAGCAGCGCCACCTACTAAAGCAGCTTTAAAACGGAAGCCTTTTTTCATACCACCAGCATATTCATTGATGATAGTGCGCAAAGGAGTTCCCATATCTACTTCACAAAGTCCAGGATAAGTGACATCACCGAGAATTGTATAAACCTTGGTTCCAGTTGATTGAGGTGTTCCGTGTGCTTTAAAAGCTTCTGCTCCATTTTTAATTATGAAGGGCACATTTGCCAGAGTTTCTACATTATTAACCACCGTTGGAGCCTTCCAGAGACCTTCTACTCCGGGGAAAGGAGGTTTCCAGCGTGGATTTCCTCTGTTTCCTTCCAGCGATTCAATTAAAGCGGTTTCTTCACCGCACACATAAGCTCCAGCACCAATTTTTATATCTATATCCAGATCAAATCCCGAGTCAAAGATATTTTTGCCCAGCAAGCCATATTCATAAGCTTGAGCAATAGCTTTGCGAAGGCGTTCTATACATAGTTTATATTCACCACGGATATAGATGTAAGCTTTAGTGGCACCGACAGCACGAGCACAAATCATTACTCCTTCTAAGAGTTGATGAGGGTCTCCTTCCATAATGAGACGGTCCTTAAAAGTGCCAGGCTCACCTTCATCAGCATTGACTACCACATATTTTTGGGGGACTTGCAAGGGAGCAGTAAAACTCCATTTTACCCCTGTAGGGAAGCCAGCTCCACCTCTACCACGAAGCCCAGATTCTTTCACTTCCTTAACAATTTCTTCAGGTTTCATCTGAGTGAGAGCTTTTTCCCAGGCTTCATAGCCGCCAATTCCAATATATTCTTCTATATTTTCCGGGTCAATCACTCCAGAATTACGGAGTACAATACGGTTTTCATAGTTTAAACGAGGTTTATATTTACCGGTAGTATCCAGCATCAATCGCTTCACAGGTCTTCCTTTAAGGAAATGCTCTTCTACCAGTTCTGGGATATCTTCAATCTTCACATCTTGATAAGTGATATTTTCAGGATAGACGGTTAAACATATTCCTTTGCCAAAAAAGCCTAAGGGACCAGTTTCCAGAACATTGATTTCTTCCTGAAGGTCATATTTAGCCAGTTCTTTGCGCAGTTCTTTGATAAATTCTTCTGCACCTGCAAGCAATGAAGCTTCACTGATTCCGACCAGGATATGACTACGATAGAATTTCATTGGTTCCCCCTTCTGATTTTATCAATAATCTCTTCTACTTTTTCTTCCGTGAGGTCACCATATACATCTTCATTAATCATCATCACGGGTGCATTTCCACAAACACCAAGACAGGCACAAAGTTCCAGTGTGAACATTCCATCTTTAGTGGTCTCACCTGTATTCACGCCAAGAAGCATTTTCAGTTTGCGAAGAATGTTTGTTGAACCTTTAATATAACAGGGTGGTGATTCACAAAGGCGGATAATATTTTTCCCACGAGGTTTGGTGCTATACATTGTGTAGAAAGTTAGCACTCCATAGATATGATTGGTGGGAATATTGAGATATTCTGCAACCACTTGAACTGCTTCTTCAGGAATATAATGTTGAGGATGGTGGTCCTGGATATCGTGCAAGATATAGAGTAGATTATCTTTTTCAGGAGCATATTTTTCACATATTTCTTTATACATAGAGGACTCCTTATTCTTCTATAGAGATATTTTGTTTTTCTTGCAGTTGTTTTAGCACATCAGGATGCATTCCTGGAATACGATCAATAGCTTTTACTGGGCATACATCCTGACAATTTCCACATTTAATGCATTCCGTCTGGGAGATAGTGTATTTTTCATCTCTTGAACCTGATATACAAGAGACAGGACACTTCCGAGCACAAAGAGAACAGCCGATGCAACGATTTTTATCTATCATAAAATGGAATAAATCGGTGCATACCTTGGTCTGGCAACTATGATCCCGAATATGCGATTCATATTCTTCGCGGAAATAACGGATAGTGGAAAGCACAGGATTGGGAGCAGTTTGACCTAAGCCACAAAGTGAAAGTCTGCTAATGGTTTCACCCAGATGCTGTAATTCCTCAAGGTCTCCTTCTTTCCCTTCACCTCTCGTTATGCGGTCCAGAATATTATACATATGTTTTAAGCCAATACGACAGGGAGAACATTTACCACAGGATTCATCTACACAGAAACCTATAAAGAACTTGGCAACATTGACCATACATTTCTGGTCATTCATCACAATCACACCACCAGAACCCATCATAGCACCGCGTTCTTTTAATGTTTCATAATCTACGGGGACATCTAAATGCTCACGAGTTAAACAACCACCAGAAGGACCGCCTAACTGTACTGCCTTGAATTCGTGACCATTAGCCATTCCGCCACCTACATCAAAAATCAATTCTCGCAGAGTTATTCCCATTGGAACTTCTACCAAACCAGTATTATTAACATCTCCTGTGAGAGCAAAGACTTTGGTGCCCTTGCTGGTTTCAGTGCCCATAGAGGCAAACCATTCAGCACCTCTGAGGAAAATGGTGGGAATATTGGCAAAGGTTTCCACATTATTAACTACCGTAGGTTTATTCCAGAGACCCTTAACTGCAGGATAAGGTGGTTTAGGAGTGGGATTGCCACGTTCTCCTTGAATAGATTGGATGAGAGCAGTTTCTTCACCACAAACGAAAGCACCAGCACCAGTTCTGACTTCTGCCTCAAAGGAGAAATTGGAACCGAAGATATTTTCACCCATCAAACCGGCTTCTTTAGCTTGTTTTATGGCATTACGGATGCGTTTGATTGCCAGAGGGTACTCTGCTCTAATGTAGAAGAATCCCTTGGTGGCACCAATAGCATAGGCACCAATCATCATTCCTTCAATGACACGATGAGGATCTCCTTCCAAAACTGATCTATCCATAAAAGCGCCGGGATCTCCTTCATCACCATTACAGATGATATATTTTTCGTCTGATTCAACATCGTGTACCAGTTGCCATTTTATATGAGTGGGAAAACCACCGCCGCCACGACCACGCAAACCAGAAGCTTTAACTACATCTATAACCTGCTGTGGATTCATAGTAGTCAAAACAGTTCCCAGAGCTTCATAACCACCAGTAGCAATGTATTCTTCCATACTTTCAGGATTGATGAAGCCGCAATTGGCTAATGCCACCTTTACCTGTTTACGGTAGAAAGGGACTTCCTTTTGAGATGAGACAAGTCTTTCCTCTTCACGCAGCATTAAGCGCTGGACAGGTCTTCCTTTGAGGAAATGTTCAGTAACAATCTCTTCCACATCTTCTGGCTTAACTGATTTATAAAATACACCTTCAGGATATATAACCAGCACTGGACCATAATCACAAGGACCCATACAGCCAGTTTCAATGATATTTACTTCACTGGAGATACCTTTATCGGCAAGTACCTCCTGGAAGCGTTCTTTAACTTTTAGAGATCCTGCTGAAATGCAGCCAGAACCGCAACAAATCAGCAGGTCTATGCGTTTGAGAGACATTCAATAACCTCCTCTCAATCGCCTGTGGCAACTACATAATCAGAAACCACTCTACCGTTTACAATGTGTTCAACCACTACTCTTCTGGCTTTTTCAGGTGTCATATTGCCATAAGTGACTTTGGGTTTGCCTTCTTCAATCACATCTACTACAGGTTCCATAGAAGATAAACCCTTCTCACCTGTTTGAGTGACCAGCACATCAGTTAGATTACGGTTAGAGATTTCTTCCAGGAAAGTCTTCATAACTTCACGAGCACCCATAGCGATGCCCGAAGTTCCCATTCCTACGACGATCTTAATGCGAACTTTTCCGTCACGAAGTTTCATCTCTTCCTGGGCTTTTTCACGAATTTTTTTAAGGTCTGCCAGAGTTTTCATCAGACATCCTCCATATTTGTTATTTGTATTCCTTCATTTATACTTTGTTCAAGATATTTAATAACATCTGGATAGGTGAGCGGTATGTCTCCCAGTTCTTCCTTGATAGGAGCGGTCTCAAAATGGAAGGATTTTTCTTTATCCTTATCCAGAGAGGTTAATATAATACTGAAATTGACCTCAGGATGTCCCACAATTGCTGAAAGGAGAGTCTCTTTTAGGTCTCCGAGGGGCATTCTATCTATGTGATCAAGCTGGAATTCCGCAGTTAAGACCGTGCCTTTTCCAGGTTCACTGCTCATTTGAAAAGAGCCATTACAAAGTTCTGCATTCTGTTTTAGCAGGGGAATTCCCAGCCCTACCTTTTTTTTCCGTTCTGTTTTGCTGGTAAAGAAAGGGTCTTGTGCCTTTTCTATGGTAATGGGGTCCATACCTATGCCATCATCACTAACAATGATCCGTAAAAAATTGGCATTTGCATCTTTTATGATGCGGATTTGAATATTTTTGGAACCAGCCCGAACAGAATTTTCTATAATATCCAGTAGATGCAGAGAGATATCTTGCATTATCTTACCTATTCGTAGCGTTTTAAAATGGCAGACATCTTATCCCTGGTATCTACTCGTCCATAAGTGTCCTCTCCTATAACGAAAACTGGAGCAAGAGAACAAGCACCTACACATCTTACTGCACTAAGGGTAAACTTACCATCAGCAGTAGTTTCACCTATTTTCACACCAAGCTCTTCTTCCATCATTTGTGCCAGACGAGGTGCACCTTTCACATAACAAGCAGTTCCCATACAAAGGTTGATGGTATATTTGCCACGAGGCTTCATCGTGAAAAAATTATAAAAGGTGATTACACCGTAGATTTTATTGGCAGGAATATTCATTTCTTGAGCAATAAATTCCTGTACCTCAATAGGTAGATAGCCAAAAATGTCTTGTGCCTGACGCAAAACCTCAATTAGAGGATTGCGCATACTCTTAGTTTCTTCAATAACCTCTTTCAAACGCTCATAAAGAGCATTATCCTGCGGACTAATGGGAGTCATTAACTCCTCCTATTCTATATATTTTTTTTAAACTTCAATTTTTCTGCCTTCTGCTCTCAAAGCTGCCTGAGCTAATTCATAGACAGAAGGTTCTTTCGCCAGAATTTTACTCGTTCCAGAACCGACATCAGATAAATAATGCGCATCTGAAGCACGTAGAAAAGACTTCCCCTCTAAGGAAGGATATCTATTCAATAATTGTTCTGGATTAGCTCTGGCAGTGATGCCAAAAAGGTCAAATTCAGGGAAAGGAGGAATAAATCCCAGCTGACTAATGATGCTATTGGCTTCAGCATCTATATGAGCTGGAACACAATAACCTCCATATTTAAGGGCTGTTTCTACTGTAGTATTTAAATCCCAGACGGATGAATTTATTAAAGCTCTGGTCTCCATTCCTATAATATTAGCATTTTCGTCAACGATAACCTGATCTCCAAAAAAATCTGGATTATTCTCTAGGGGAAGTAATGAGTCATAAAGCAATTTCCCAAACTCTTTTCCTTTCTCTGAAGAATCAAAATAAACCAGGAGATGTATTTCTTCTGAAGTTTGCACTTCTACACCCCAGGTAAAAAAGACACCTTCTCTTTCTGCTACAGAAGCATAGGCAGGACAGTTTGCCAGAGAATTATGGTCAGTTAGAGCCATCCAATCAATTCCCTTTCTTTTTACTTGAGCAATAAGCTCTCGTGGAGACATCTCTAAGCCTCCACAAGGAGAAAGCACAGAATGGATATGAAGATCTGCAGTAAACCATTGCATTTTTAAAAATCAGGATTGAGCAATTTGTAAAGTATTCCCGAAATTGTGAAAGTATCCTTAGGACTGGAAAGGATACAGACTTGTTCTGCATTGGCTTTTTCTAAAACACTTGCTTCAGGGATATTGCTCTTTGCCAGAATAATTGCAGGAATCCCAACTAAAGATGCTACGGCAACAATGTTCATATGTTTCATAATAGTTATCCAGGCTTGACCGCTTTTAGCGGAACCCATAACATCACTAAGCATATCACCTGCATAACCACCTGTGATTTCAATCTGAGTGGGGTCAAGCTCAGGAGTGAGATTTATTCCTTCTATTAAATCCTGTATTTCTGATAAACGAGGCATTAGTCTATTCCTTGGATTTATTTTTCTTTAAAATTTCATCCTGGATGTTTTCTAAAGTATGACGTTTTAGGAGGACCAAACAATCATCAATCGTGGCGTTGCCCTGTACTATATCTTCTGCTAAAGCATAACAACTGGGAGATCCACAGGCACAACAATTGAGACCAGGAAGCGTGGTCAGGATTTCATTAAGCTGTTTCATTTTGACAATAGCGGTCTTGATGTCCTTATCCAGTTCCATTATAGGACGAGGAGAAAGAGGTGCCACATCAAATTCTCCAGCTCTATAAAGTTCCTCCAACTCCTTCAAATCTACCGGTGTGTCCTTCCCTTCTTTAATCATTTTCTTGATTCTACTCATTGCTACAAAAGGATTTTCTACATTAAAAAAACCACCTACACAGCCATTAGTGCAACTACGAAGGACAATGTAGTCATACTGGTCTAAATAATGGTCTTCTACCCGAGATAGTATCTCCATCACATTATCTATTCCATTAACCGAGAGAGCACGGATATCCTCACAATCAACCAGGTCAGCTTGAACACCGGAAAGAGCCCAGGTCAGACCTTTGGGATAGATTTCAATATTAGGTGTAGGTTCATTCTGTAATCTTTTAATATGTTCGTGCACTTTACCATAAATCATACTTATGGCAAATGCTCCATCCTGCAAATGTTTATAGGCACCTTCAGGCTGATGAACGGCAGTTACATGAGCAGGACAGGGAACTATGAGAAAGATGCCAATCTCATTTTCTTTTAATCCTTTCTCCTTTTGTATCTTATCTCTTAGGTAGCGAGTTAGAATACTCATTGGAGCTTCTATCTGAAAAATATTAGGAAGCAAGGAGGGAAATTTTAACTGGATCAATCTGACCACGGTGGGACAATTACTGGAAAGGATAGGTCTTTTATTTCGGTTACGACGGACATAATCCCTAATCATCTCAATCATAAAATTAGTTACCATTGCTTCTTCTTCCACTTGATCAAAGCCAAGTTCATATATAGCCTGTTTGGCAACCTCATAGGAGACATCTTCAGAAAATTGTCCAAAATAGGAAGTAGATACAATAGCCACTTTATATTTGAATTTATTAATCAGTTCAAGAGGATCACTTTTGGGGATAATAGCATGAAACTTGCAGGCAACTATACAGTTACCACAATCCACACATCGGGCAGGGTCTATTTGAGCTTTGCGATTACGCACCCGGATAGCTTCAGTAGCGCAAACCCGGACACAGGATGTGCAACCTGTGCAATTATCTTCTACTATTTGAACCGCATGAAAATATTCTTTATTGTCCATTTTTATTAAAGAAAACTAAAAATTCCAGCATAGTGCTGTCTCCTGATTCCGAGACAATGTGTAGAGCATCGGTATTTTTCTTTATATTGGGTAAACCCAAACCAGCTCCAAAACCAAGCTCCCTAACCATCTCATCAGCAGTAGAAAAACCCGGCATCATAGCCTGTTCTATATCAGCAATGCCTGGTCCATTATCCATAAAAATCATATGAATCCTATCAGGATAAATATGACTGAGCATTGCACCACCCAGTGAATGAGCTGCTACATTAATTTCTGCTTCATAGGCAGCAACTGCTATGCGTCTTAAAATTTCAGGATTAATCCCCAGACGTTTAAGCACATTTTTAACCTCAGCAGAGCCCTTCCCTGCTTCATTAAAATCCTTTTCTCTAATCAAGGATTCCAGACTTACTTCAGGTTCTTGCTGATTTTCAAAATGCTTTTGCACAGCTTTTTCATATCCAGGGCGGATATACCAATATTCCGCCATTTCAGATTCGGCAACTGCGTAATCCAGCATTAAACAATAGACCGCTGGAGCGGTACATCGTGTTTTTCGTGCAGATTAAGGGAAGATTGCGTTCCTTTGCCATTTCTACAACTTCTGCTGGTGGCTTCTTTCCACGAACAAAAACAATACCCACTATATCAATCATATCTGCTAAACGGATTACCTGCTGATTGGTCAAGCCCGTGAGAAGTAAAGTTGGCTCTTTAGTGCACATCAATATATCACTTATCAAATCAGAAGCAAAAGCACAGGGAACTTCTTTATCCAGATTTACTTCTGGTGTTAATACTTCCGCATCAAGTATTTTTACTATATCCGATAATTTCATCCTATATTACCTTATTTCAATTTTATAGCCAGTTCAATAAAAAGCATTTAAAAGTCAAGGAAATAGTTAGAGTTATAATAGTGAAGATAAGTTATCTGTTTTTTAATTGTTTGTCTGAATCATAGTTTGTTCATCAACCAATCAATTTTACTTCCCAAAAATTATAATTATACTTGCCACTTTTGTAAAGAAGATAATAAGCTAATTATCAATTAATCCGTAGCTTATGTCCAATATTGGACATAAGTTGGTCATAAGTTGGACATAAATTGGACATAAATTAAATATATTAAGACAAATCAAGTATGAATAATCAAGGAGTTAATAATCAATCTAAAATAAGTGGAATTATATATTAATTCAGGTGATTTGCAAATATATTAAAGAAGAGGATGAAATATTAGCAAGATAACCCTTGAAAAATGTGTAAGATAGCTATTATAGATATTTTATTTTATTTTCGGCTGAGTACAAATTACTTAAGATACAAATATATTGTTAGGTGCTTATGAATATTAAAGCCTTATACAAGTGCAAGGAGCTAAAGAAAAGAAAAGCAGGATAATATTATTTATTTTTCCATTTATCTTTAGAGTCTAATAAATTGGACTTTAGATCAGTAGAGATAAAAATATCTTGCCTGATTAGTTTAGATTTATATAAGGGAAAAAATTTGGCATCCAGATTCAGGAATCAATTATGGATAAATATTGTATTTTTATTCTAATATGCTTAGAGTTATTGATGTTCATCAGTCTATCTGCTGAAGTGACTGTTCCCTATATCAAAGAATATTTATGGTCCTATCCTTCAACTATCTCTATGGCAGCTACTGCTCCTTTTAGTTGGGATAAAGATGACTACTTAAAAGCGGGTGGAGTGTTCTTATTGGGAGGAATTCTCTATCTGGAAGATGATAATTTACGAGATCTTTATCAAAGAAATAGTCCTGAATTGGTTGATGATGTATCTGCGGTATTTGAAGTTTTTGGCAATGCTAAATATATGTATCCAGTTTTAGGAATTTTAACTTTATCAGGATATGGTTTTAAATCTGATAAGACTGTGGAAACTGGACTGTTAAGTATAAAAAGTGCAGTATTAGCTCAGGGCTTAACCTCCGGTTTAAAAATAATAACTCAAAGACCCAGACCAGAAGCTGAAAAAGGGAAAGAATTCTGGAGCACTGGGTCTTTTTCGCTGCATAATGATTCCTTTCCTTCTGCTCATTCAGCCCTAGTCTGGAGTTTAGCACCTATCTTTGCAGAACAATATAAAGAAGATAAATGGGTCCCTCCACTTTCCTATACTCTAGCAATATTAACATCCTATTCTCGTCTAAATGATGATAAACATTGGAGTAGTGATGTATTTATTGGTTCTATAATTGGCTATCTTTCTGCTCAATTAGTGCTGAAAGATACTCCTCGTTTAACTTTCAATTATGAACCGGACTTATCTGGGATAAGATTTTGCTATGAATTTTGAAGAGCCAATCTCTTTTAAATTTTTAAATCTAATAAAACTAAAATCCTTACAAAATTGAGGAATATAAGGCTTTGTTTAGTAAGAAACCCAATTACTCCTTGACCTAAAGATAACCTTACAATTAATTGAAGCTAATGATTATAAAAAGCTTAGACAGATACAGAACTGGAAAGGTACCTAAAAAATCCTTTACAGATTATAGAGTTTAGGTTTAATGAATTTTATAAGAAATGGAGTTTTTCTTTCAAGATATAACTTATTATAAGGATAGGTGATGAAAAAGTTTATTGTCTTTTTCTTTGTCCTGTTTTGCGTGATGCCATTAGTTGCAAAGATAGATTTAAATACGGCTACTTTTGAAGAATTAATGCAGCTACCCATCACGGAAAGGCAGGCAAAAGACATTCTGGAATATAGGGAATATGTTTCTATCTTTAAGGATATTTACCAGTTACGAGAAATTCCTTCTATAGACCAGAAGACCCTACTCAATCTGAAAGATCTGGTAGTGGTTTCCATTTATCAGGAAGAAGATGAAGCATTAGCAAGAAGGCAACAAATCCAGGATTTAATGGAAAGACTGGATAGCAATGAAGGAGTTTCAGAAGGTATGTCCGATGTTTGGCAGGACTATTTGATGACTCCTCATAATGTCAATAAAATGCATTTTGACGATTTCATCAGCCTTCCCAATGTTTCTTCGGTTGATGCTGTAAGCATTCTTAAAAGAATTGCCTTAGGTGATACCATTGCTGATATGCGAGATCTCCGCAATACTACAGGTCTATCCTATTATGGCTACACCAATTTACGTAGTTATGTATATTATAAAGAACCTCCAGTAAAGAATAGGTTTTTCTGGGATGCAGAATTGCAATACTATACTCGTTATCTGGAAGAAGGTGCTTCAGATATGTATCATGAGCCATTCTTACGTAGCGATTATGGTAATTCCAATATCATTGTTCCTCAACAGAAGACCCTCTCATACTGGGGCTATTTCAATATGGATAAGATAGATCCCGATGTTATGGTGAAATTACGTGCCAGATATGGGAATAACTATAAAATTGGCTGGATGCATTATAAGGCAAGGGGAGAAGCATCTTTAAGTGATAAGACAGCCAAAGAAATTCTGGCAGATTCCAAGTTCTATGCGGGCTACGAAAATAATGAGCTCCCTCTGCTGGATAATACGCGTTTGAAAATATATCTGGGAAACTATAGAGCCACCTATGGTGAAGGACTAGTGATGGAAAATACGGATTTCTATAGTGCTCGTAAAACTGGTTATGGTTTCAGCAAAAGAATTCTTGGTATCACTCCAGACCTTTCTCGTACTCAAGAATATGCTCTTCGTGGTGCAGCATTTGAACTTACTCATCCCTATGCTGGTGCATCCTTCTGGTTTTCTCAGGATGATAAAGATGCCATTGTATATGTGGATGAAGATGGTAATACTGTGCAGGAAGATGGAAAAGATAAAATTTTCAGTTATGTGGTTCCTACTATCCGTTTTGATAATGACAAACTTCTTGAAGCAGAGACGGTATTTAATCAAGAGCTTCAAAGCGGAACACCATATGCTACCAATTATATAAATCTTGCTTATCGCAAAGATGCCTTAAAAGAAAAGCTCTGGGGAACCCATCTGCAGGTGAATCCTTTTATCGGCACTAAGCTTGGTTTTACTACTTATACTGCACTTTATGATGATGCTTATTTTATGGTACCGGACTATAATGATTTAAAGACCTTACTGGTGCGCGATTCCTACTACTATCCCAAATATAAGATGATGGATGCTGAAATAGCCAATCTTTATAGCACCAGAACGGATACTTATAGTCGTGATTACCGAAGAGTGATAGGTTTTGATGGACATACCACTCTGGGGAATATATCTATAGAAGGCGAATATGCTGAATTGAGTGTTGATGGTTCGGATTTGAAATTAGGAGATGACCCCAAAGCGTATCTAATAAGTGCTCACACTCAATATGATAATCTCTATTTTATAAGTCTATATCGGCATTACGATGTTGATTTTGATAATCCTTACAGCAATGCCTATTCTGAGCATCAACGCTTTGAAGATACTATTATAGATAAAAATGTCTACACTCTAACAAATCCAATTCTTGCAGACCTTTATCTTAATAGTTCTCAAGCTCAACCGGAAGAAGGAATATATTTTGAGACGCGATATAAATTTGACCGTTTCTTTACCATAAATAGAAGTTATCTGGATATTTATGAAAGGTTAACGGATGGTCGTCGTACCGTTCGTTTTCAAACAGAACTGGAATTCCGTCCTATCTATGCCCTCGGTTTAAGGTTAAAATATAAGAACCAGGTTAATAGATATGATGATTATGCTGAACGCGGAGTTTCAAAGACAGATGAATATACCGTTAGCGTCCGTACTTTTCTTTCCAATCGCGATTTTCTGGAGTTTGAATATCGCTATAACACAGTCTGGAGTCCTCCTTATACTTCTCTAACCTATCCTGCTGAACCAGGGAATAATACAATGGCAGCGGCTCAAACTCTAATGATTGGTGATTATATCTGCGTTAATTATACTCACAACTTCAATCCCAGTCTCAAGCTCCAGGGCTCATTCCTCTATTGGTTTGGGCATGGAATATCCCATTGGGATTGGGAAGATATGGAGATAGATTTTATGGGAGATAAAGGTGCAAAATTCTGGGTAGCACTTCATTCTCGCATTTCCCAAAATATGTATTTAACCTTTAAATATAAGAATAAAACCTATCAGACTCAAGAACTCAGCATCCGGGAATATAATGTTCCCGTGCAAGGTGAAAATCTGTTCCAACGTGTAGAACATAAAGAAAACACTATCCGGCTAAGTCTGGAATACCGTTATTAAGGTGGAGGAAGAATGACTAAGAAATTAGCTTTAAGTATTATATTATCAATAATTATAATAGCTGGTCTATCAGCCTGGTCTATAACTGATGATTATTTTGGTAATCGTTTCGGAATACTGGATGCTCGTAGTTATGCTATGGGAAGCACTGGTGTTTATAATGAATTAAGACCTTCTGCAATTACTTTGAATCCGGCTAATCTAACTTTAATCAATAGACCTGCTGGATTAGAAGGAAGTTTTTTTCTGGATCGTAATGAAGATAATAGAGCAGTTCCATTATATAATTCCTTTGATAATTATATAGATGACTCGGTTTATGCATCCAATCTGCATTTTTATGATAATTATGCAGGTTCTGGTTTTGTAAGCTTTAAACCCTGGAAATTGAGAATAGGCATTGGAGCTTATTATCAGCCATATTTGAGCTTTGATGGAAAATATAACGAAGAGATACGGAACAACCGTAATACTGATAATGACAATTATCCCGAAAAAATAGCGGTTAATACTATAGAAAATGAAGGTGTTTTAAATCAAGCTTCAGGTGTTCTAAGTATCGGTTATGCTTATGGAGAAAATGCTGACTTCAATCTGGGTTTTGATTTTAGTAAACTCTGGGGTAATAATAAATATCAAAAAGATATTCTCTGGACTCAATGGGCAATTGATACCGTAGGTGAAGGAGTGCTACCAGATTCCAGTTATATAGAGAATGTAGATTTGGATGGATACCGATTTAAAGTTGGAATGTCAGCTCGGGTTAATAAGCGAATTGGATTAGGTGCCACCTATACCTTTAAGACCACTCTGGATAGAACAATAGATTGGACTAAAACTTATGGTGGTGTAGAAGTCGGTTCTTCTACTAATGTGAAGGAAGATTATATTCTACCTGGTGAGTTTCGTTTGGGCATTAACTATCAACCAAGAAATATAGTGCGCACCTGGTTCAATCTTGAAGGTGAATATGTTCGGTTTTCTGAGATAGGAGAGCAGTATGATGATGTGATAAATTTCTATGCTGGAGTGGAACATAATATTAAGTATAGCTTACCATTCCGCTTTGGATTTCAAGCTACAAATAGCTATCTTAGGACATTAGAAGCAGATAATTCAATAATAGTTAAAAGGATTGTAACTCCAATGATAACAGGTGGAAGTAGCATTCCCTTAACAGAGAAACTACATCTGGACCTGGGATTTGGATATTCCTGGCGGGAATATGAAGCTTTAGACCTCTTCCGTGATTCCTATTATGATGACCGTAATTATACGGGAGAGAACTCATATCAGCTCTGGCCTAATCAATATATAGTTTTAACAGATAGAGGATGGGAAAATCCAGATAAAGTCCGTGAAAGTAATATCAGCCTTAGCACCAGTCTAAGTTATACCTGGTAAAAAACAATGAAAAGAAATATAATAATCATTCTCTCCTGTCTATTTCTTGTCTCTGGCATTTTTGCTAAAGACCTGTATCTTGATATAATGTTCACCAATGATATGCATGGAGGAATAGACCGCTCTGAAGCAACCTTTATTAATCCAGACTTTCCACCTCGTTTAGGTGGCGGAGCCTCTGCTGCAACTCTGATAAAATATGTTCGTTTTTTAAGCGATGAACAGAGGTCCTCACTCCTTTTAGATGTTGGTGATTTTTTTCAAGGGAGACCTGTAGGGACAATAACTAAGGGGAAAGCTATCATTGAATATATGAATGCTATTGGCTATGATGCAATGACTCTGGGTAATCATGAATTTGATATTTCAGAAGAAGAGCTTAAAGAGACTTTATCAATGGCAAAGTTTCCGATAGTATCTTGTAATATCATAGATAAAAGAACAGGAGATTTCCCTCCTTATGTTGTTCCTTATATAATGGTAGATAGATTGGGTATCCGTATAGCAATTATAGGTTTAACCACTACGGATACAGAAAAGATGAGTTTCCCGGAAAATATAAAAAACCTTGATTTTCTTGATGAAAAGGAATCTTTAACCAAATATGTCAAGATAGTTCGGGAAGAAGAACAGGCAGATGTTGTGATAGTTCTTGGTCATGCCGGATTACCCTATGATAATGTTGAGACTTATTTAACGCGTTATGATAATAAAGGCAATCCACTCTTTAGTGAAAGATATGCAGTTTGGGGATATGATGCCCAGGAACTGGCAAGGGAAGTTCCAGGAATTGACCTTTTTGTGGGAGGTCATATACATAAAGGAATTCCCAGTCCCTGGATAGACCCTTATACACATACTATGGTTATCCAGGGTTATGCTTATGGTTCAAATCTGGGATGGATGACACTCACAATTGATTCAGAAACCAAAAGTGTCTCTGGTTATAAACTTCCAGCTTTAACCGATGGATTGATGATAACGCTATTTGAAGAAGAGTTTATTCCAGATGCAGAAATCTCACCTATCATTGAAGAGCAGGTGGCAAAAGCTGAAGAAGGAATGGATGAGGTTGTAGGTTATGCGGCAGTTAATTTAACCAGGACCAATTATGATGCTCAAAGTCTGGTAGGCAATATGATTGTTGATGCTATGCGTAATGAAGTTAAGGCTGATTTTGCCTTTCTCAATCTGGGAGGAGTTAGAGCTGATATAAAAGCTGGTCCAGTAACATATAGAGATATATTTGAAGTTATGCCCTTTGATAATATGCTGGTCAGTTTTACCTGTGATGGAGAATTCCTTCGTCGTATTATTGAAACCAGGGTTGAAGGTTCTCGTCACGGTCTCATTGTTTCAGGAGTTAATGTAGTTTATTCTAAAAAGCTTCCAAACTACGATAGAGTAACCTCTTTGAAAATCGGAGGTGAACCCTGGGATCCTAATAAAATCTATACCTGTGTTACCACTGACTTTTTATTGGAAGGTAATGCTGGATTAACTTTACTCACTCAGGTTCCAAGAGAAAATGTTATCTATCATCAGATTAACCTTCGCGATGCTATTGTGCATTACTTTCAGCAACATAGCCCGGTTCATACCAGAATTGATGATCGCTGGAAACGAGATGATAATGCCAAGCCAACTCCGGAAATGTTAAGAGCCAAAAGTCAGATGATAAAAAAGGAAGACTGAGTCATTTTATTTATCCCAGCTTAATATTGAATGCATTCAGAAACCAGGAAGAAATAGCTTCTTTAAAGATAGCCTGAAGCTGGTGAAAAATATCATAATCAAGCTCACCGGTCCATTCATCCATAAATATCTTTTTAAATTCAATAGCAAGACATATAAGTTGGTCAGAATAATGGGCATTCAGCCATTGCGAAAGATTCCCACCGGTAAATTTTACATCCAGTTGACAGTCTAAACTCCTATTATGAATAGTTTTATTCCTTATGATATCTCTTAAGCTGTCAATTAAAGGATAATAATCGGATTTAAGGTTGCTTCTGCCAATAATAATATCTGGAGTGTTCTTTTCAGGTTCAGTTTCTGGTCCATTTCTCAGATAATTATAACTATGTAAATCAAGGATAATGAGAAAAGGATGAGTTTTAAGCATTCTTTCAATTTGATAATTAAGTAAGGTATACCAGGCGTTATAATCTTCATAGAGTGTGGTTATATATTCTTCTGGAAGAGGTTTCAACCAGGGAACAAGACCCCAGCAATCTTCAGGCTTTAAATAGACCGCTTTTTCTATGGGACGATTAAGATCTACCACAAAACGAGAGGTGTAATTGACTACATAATTAGGGAAAAGAGAAGCAAATTCAGAAGTGTAGGGGTCTTCTTCTCTTAATCGGTCTTTTTCATCAACTCCACAGAATTTTACCAGTTCAAGGGGAAAGTAATGTCCATTATGAATTGCTGTAGCTAGAATAGGGATATTATCATTGCCAAAGTGCCATTCAGAATATATCATATATTTTCCTGCATCAAGCTAAAACTTCATATTTAGCCAGATAAGCTGTGGCAACTTCTTTTGCCAGTGCTCTAATTCTGGCAATATACGCAGCTCTTTCAGTTACACTAATCACTCCCCTGGCTTCCAGAAGATTAAATGTATGAGAACAATGCAATAGATTATCATAAGCAGGAAAGATAAGATTTTTAGCCAGCAATTCACGACATTCCTTTTCATAATTAGTAAAGAGGTCAAAAAGTAAAGAAGTATCAGCAGCATTGAAATTGTATTCCGAATACTCTACTTCACGAGGAAAGAACAAATTACCATAGAGAGTATGATTATTCCAGTGCAATTTCCTGTAGTCATCTACATCCTGAATATACATAGCCAATCTTTCCAGTCCATAAGTAAGTTCTACACTTATGGGGAAAACATCAAAACCTGCCACTTGCTGAAAATAGGTAAATTGACTAATCTCCATTCCATCCAGCCAGACTTCCCAGCCTAATCCCCAGGCACCTAAAGTTGGAGATTCCCAGTCATCTTCAACAAAACGTATATCATGCTTTGCTAATTCAATGCCTATAGCTTCCAGACTATTTAAATAAATATCTTGAATATTATCTGGTCCTGGTTTTATAATAACCTGAAATTGAAAGTAATGTTGCAGTCTATTAGGATTTTCACCATAGCGTCCATCTTTAGGACGACGGCAGGGTTGAGCATAAGCAATAGAAATTGGTTTTTTACCTAAAGCACCAAAGAAAGTTGAAGGATGGAAAGTTCCTGCACCCATTTCCATATCGTAAGGTTGCATCAGATTGCATCCCTGTTTTGACCAATAATTTTGCAGGGTCAATATGAGGTCTTGAAAATTCATATTTTTTTACTCCGTAATTGATGACACAGATTACATAATTCCTCCAGGTTTTTTCGTAAATCAGAAAGATTTTCCTGGAGTTCTGCGCTTATTTCTATATTTTTTGGAGGAATGAGTATCGGTTTCTGAGAACTTTTATTGCGGAGTTCCTGTTTCAATTTTTGTCTGGCTCCTTCAATGGTATAGCGTTGATTATAGAGCAAATCCTGGATTTTACGCAGAAGCTCAACATTTTCCTCAGAATATTTACGTATTCTTCCCGATTCTTTGCGCGGTTTAAGAAAGCTGAATTCGCTTTCCCAGTAGCGTATTACATAAGGTTTTACACCCAGCAAGTTACTTACTTCTCCGATAGTGTAATAATATTTTTTCATAATGTCACCCTCCGGTTTTTTTAATTCTGGCAATGAGTGCCAGAAGAAGGGCTATCCCAACAAAGATGAAGGGATATTTATATATTCTTCTAATTACTGGTATCCTGGGCGTAGTATAAAGTGGAGCTGAGATGACACATACTTCATTTAATTTTGTACGAGACAGAATCCTTCCTTTAGGATCAACAATAAGAGAAATACCAGTATTAGCACTACGATAAATCTGGATGCGGTTTTCTATGGCTCTGAACTTTGCCATCATAGCATGTAACCAGGGACCATAAGAAGTTCCGAACCATCCATCGTTGGTAATATTTATCAGGAAATCACATTTATTGAATTCGCCCGAAAGGGTATCTCTGGGAATTGCCATATGATGAAAGATTTCTGGGAATGCCAGTTCATAACAGATGGAAGGGGAAAAACGATAGCCTCCACTTTCATAATAAGCTAGTTTAGTTCCAAATTCCCAGTTTGCCTGACCCAAATCCAGTTTCCATAAGAAGGGGAATATATCCATCCAGAGCATTCTTTCCGCTACTGGGACAAGGATGTTCTTAAAATATAGTTCATTATGAAAATTATCTGGCTGGAATAAGGAAGCTGCATTATAGCTTCGTTCTCCACGAGGATGATTTATATCCGGCTCGTAATGCTGAAAGCCAGTAAAGATATCAACTTGAGCTTCATCCAGAATTTTCTGAAGGTCACGCTGAGCAGCATAATCACTGGCTAAATCACCTATCATAGCTCCTTCTGGCCAGATTACCAGTTTAGCAGAATCTGCAGCTGCTTCCAGGGTTAGTTTTCGGAAAAGTTCCAGAGATTTATCATATTGTTCTGGTTTCCAGCGGTCTCTTGCCTCAATGGAGGGTTGCACTACAAATATTTTTGCATCGTGTTTTTCTAAAGACAGATTTTTTAAACAGTTTTCTCCATATCCCCACCAACTGATAAAGATAATAATTATTGCTACTAAAGAGATTACCTGCCTTCTTCTTGGTGAAGCGTTTACATAATGATTGCGTCCGCGTTGTTCTAACCATTTTTGACTGCTGGGAAGCATTAAATGAATCAATACATTTATTAAAAGAATTAAAGCAGATAAACCAACTACGCCTCCAACATCAGCAAATTGAATAAGATGAGTATAATCAGCTAAGGAATAGGCTAAATTGAACCAGGGGAAACGTGTCTCTCCAAAGTTCTGGATATACTCAAAGGTTATCATAATTGATATAAAACCCAGATATCGCCATCGTGGTAAAAGGAGGAAAATGCGATTTATAGCATAAAAAAGGATATAATAAACCAGACCATAAAAAGCCATCATTCCTATCAGACCAGGGATTGTGACCAAAGTTATCCAGTAGAATACAATACTCATATAGATGATAGACATAATGAAACCCATCCGAAGTAAGTCAGCACTTTTTGCTTTTCCTGTCTCAAATATATAAAGTAAGGGTAACCAGGCAAAAAACACCATCCATCCAAGATGAATTGGTAATCGTGAAAGTGCTAACATTAATGCACTTAATAAGGTTAAAAGAAGATTACGGCGTCGCATCTGAACCTCTTGTGTAAGCTATTTTAACCAGACAGATTTCTTGAGGATAAAGTAAAGTAAGCACTTGATCCCTTATAGTCATTAACTTTGGGGGTATTTGACGACCTATTAATGGATAAACATCATCAACATTTATGGGATGATTGAAAGAGTCATAAACAAATTGTCCGTTTAAAGTTTCCTTATATTGCCCATAGAGATAGAAAACATAAGTGATGTTTTTTGGAGAGTTATAAGCAAAAAGATAATCATTATTGCAATCAAGATTTATAGGTTGTTCTATCTCAAATCTACCAAAACGGTAGAGTTCTTTAGAATCTAAAGGAGAGATGGAGATGATTTCTGAGCTGGTTGCATCATAGACAAAAATGGTGCCATCCGTTCCAATACAAAAAAGTTCAGGTTGATTGAGAGCATCAAATTTGATTTCAGAAATGTAAAGACCTTCAGGAGAGAATTTTCGCAAGACTTTCGTAACTTTATCCAGAGCAAGTAATCCACCATCAGTATCAATGCCAATATCGTTTAACCTCTGGAAATTAGTTCGTTCAAATCCCAGACCTCCAATGGAATTGATTCTTTTACCATCTCTATAGATATGAATTTCTTGACTGGCTTTGTGCATAGCGAAAACAGAATTAGTAGGAGCACTGAAGATAGCTTTATCATATTCCATTCCCACAGGGATGGCTTTTATGAACTCTAAATGGTCTATATCTCTGCGCACCAGGAAACTATTATCAGCGCAATTTCCCAGGAATAAAAGAGAAAGGAGAATTATCAAAAGTCCAGAACATCTCTTCATAACAAATCCTTTATTTTGACCAACGGATATCTTTTAGTTTGCCCTGGATATTAATCTTACCACCAAAGCGAGTGTATTCCAGGGTGTAGGCAATATCAATGTCCATATTCTTTTTCAGAAGAGGAAGATAATCTCCTAAATTGTAGCCAATAAGGTCAAGCTGAACACCATCTTTAACCACTTTCAATTTCAGATGATTTCTGCCAACAGTGTAAGGATAACCAGCAACACTAACATTGCGAGTAAGCATTACCGGACGGCTATTTTCTGGTCCAAAAGGAGCAAATTGTTCAATCCAATCCAGCAGAAATTCACTGATATCATAAAGCTCTATCTGATGGTCTATTTCAAGAGGTGGTTTTATTTGTTGTAATTGTAGATGGTCAGCAATATAGCGGGATAGTTCATTTTCAAAACGATCCAGATATTCCTGTAGGATAGTGAACCCAACGGCATATTTATGACCTCCATAACTGGGAAGGTTATGTTCTACGAATTTTAAAGCATTGAACAGGTCAAAATCTGCTACACTTCTTCCTGAACCACAACCCCAGCCCTCTTTGAAAGAAATCATTAAAACAGGGCGATAATATCTTTCAGCCAGTTTAGAAGCAACGATTCCTATCACTCCAGGGTGCCAATCATCAGAAGAGATAACAATACAGGGGACAGATTCCAGGTCAGAGTATTTTTTTTCTATAATCTCACAAGCTTCCTGGAAGGTTTTCTGGTCTTCCTGTTGTCGCAAGGAATTCAATCTTTCAATGCTTTCAGCCAATTCTTTGCTTTGTTCTATATCCCTTGAAATAAGAAGTTCTACTGCTAAAGAGGCAGAACCCATTCTTCCAGCGGCATTAATACGAGGAGCTAAACCAAACACTATATCGGAGCTGTCTAAAACTTTACTTTTTAAACCAGCTATCTGAACTAAAGCATTCAATCCAAGATTTTTCTTTTCTATTAAATGCTGCAATCCTATATGAGCAAAAACTCTATTTTCTCCTATTAATGGGACAATATCGGCTATAGTTCCTACAGCTACTAAATCCATATATTTCAATGTATTTGCCAAAGTTTCCAATCCTTTGGCTTTGTATATTGCCATTAGAAGTTTATAAGCTACTCCAACTCCTGCTAAGTAGGGGAAAGGATAGGTGCAACCTGGAAGTTTTGGATTTATAATAGCTACCGCTTCGGGAAGTTCTTCCTTGGGATTATGATGGTCTGTAATAATTATTTCCATACCCCGTTCATTGATGGCTTCAATCTCTTCTAAAGCGTTAACTCCACAATCAACACTTATAATCAGTGAAGTGCCATTCTCTTTTAACTGGTCTAAGCTTGAAAGAGACAGTCCATAACCATCAATCATCCGATGAGGAATATAGTAATCTATATTTGCTCCTATCCGATTTAAACCTAAATATAGCAAGGTAGTAGCAGTTGTGCCATCAACATCATAATCACCATAAACAGTTATTTTTTCACCTTTATCTATGGCTCTCATAATCCGCTGAACAGCTTTTTCCATATCAGGAAATAGAAAAGGGTCATATTGCTGGTCTAAACGCGGATTCAAAAATGCATCAATCTCTTCTGTGGTACCTAAACCTTTCCGATAAAGAAGTTCTGCCACAATTTTTGGACATTTCAAAGAAGCAGAAATATCTTTAATTTTCTGTTTTTCCTCATCAGAAAGCTCAGGAGGCATTTTCCATTCCTTCTCCATATATCCTCTTTATTTATATATTATAATAATTATCAATATATTAGCTTATCCAACCTAAACCAGAACTTGCGATTTTATCTCTTACTTACAATCTCTATTAGAAGTTCAAAAACACATCTAACCACTATCACTATTTAGCTTATCCTGTAAAGAAAAAAATTGAAGAGGAAGATAGAAAGATTTTTTATTATAATTCTTATAATGATAAGTTTTATTTGATAGTGCAGAAAAGTTGGTTATAAATGGGTTTTCTAATCATATTGTAGATAAGAAGTAGGTTTATGAAACTACTTTAGATTTTTACAATTAAAGTCTAAGTAGAATTTTTAGGTAGAGTTTCAGGAACGGGTTATTTTTGCCCCTATAGCGTTAAGTTTTTTTTCTATATGATCATAACCACGGTCAATATGATAAATACGAGAAATAACCGTAGTGCCTTCAGCGGCAATACCTGCCAGAACAAGTGCCGCACTGGCACGGAGGTCTGTAGCCATAACTTCAGCACCGCTAAGTTTTTTAACACCTTTTACTTTTGCTATATTGTGTTCCACTCTAATATCAGCTTGAAGACGATTTAATTCTGCAATATGAGTGAATCTATCCGGGAAAACGGTATCTTCTATAAAGCTAATGCCATCTGCTAAACACATCAGAACAGTGAACTGAGCTTGAAGGTCAGTAGGAAAACCTGGATAGGGTAATGTGATAATATCTACAGGTTTGATAACTTCAGGAGGATATACGGTTATGGAAGAAGATTGAACATCTAATTCACATCCTGAAGCTTTGAGTTTTTCAATAGGAAGAGTTAAATGATTGGGTTCGCAGTTTGTGACTGTAACTGGACTGGTGCTCAATGCTCCTGCAATAAGAAAAGTTCCTGCTTCAATGCGGTCAGGAATCATTTCCATTTCAGCAGGCTGGAGTTTTTCTACTCCTTCAATTATCAGTGTAGTTGTGCCCTTGCCTGAAATCTGAGCTCCCATCAGATTTAAAAAATCAATAGTAGCATCAATTTCTGGTTCCATAGCAGAATTAAATATTCTGGTTACACCCTTAGCCTGAACAGCAGCCATCAAGGTGTTAATAGTAGCGCCAACACTTGATTTTGGGAAGTATATATCAGTTCCAACAAGTTTATCAGCTTTAGCGTTTATATAGCCATGTTCAACAGTAATATGTGCACCGAGAGCTTCCATTGCCATAAGATGTAGGTCAACTGGACGAGTACCTATAGCACAACCTCCCGGGAAAGAAACCTTGGTAATGCCCAATCTTGCTAAAAGAGGGCCTAAAACATATATAGAAGCTCGCATTTTATTGACCAGCTCGTAAGGTGCTTCATACGAATCAATATGAGATGCATCTATGGTCATAACATTTTCTTCAAGTTCCACTCTTGCACCTAATACTCTCAAAAGTAGTGACATAGTTTTTAAATCTATAAGATGAGGCACATTATGTAGAATAGAGGTTCCAGGAGCAAGTAAACAAGCAGCCATAGCAGGAAGAATGGCATTTTTGGCTCCACTAACAGGAATTGTCCCGTTAAGATTGCGATTGCCCTCTATAATGAATTGTTCCATACTCATTAATCATTCCTTATTTATCATTTACTTAGATTAAATTTGGGGTCAGGATTTTTTGAAACCAAGATAACGAGGATATCCAGCTAAGTCATCCTTTATCAAAATAGTTTCCAAACCAGAGATTTCAGCTAACCGGATAATATTCTGTCTCTGTTCATCTCCATGTTCTAAGAAAATGAATCCTTCTGGTTTTAATTTAGATTTAGCCTCTTTTAAAATGCGACGATAAAAAATTAATCCATTCTCTTCTGCCAATAGAGCCAATTTTGGTTCGTAATTTTTTATTCGGATATCAAGTTTTGCATAGCCAGATGGGCTAATATAAGGAGGGTTGCTGATAATTAGGTCAAAACTGTCTTCAGTTGTAGGGTAAAGGTCTGTTTGGTAAAAAGAGATTAAGCAGTTATAAAAATCAGCATTTTGTTTTGCAATTTTAAGGGCGGAAGCAGAAATATCAGTAGCAGTGAGTTCTATGTCTGGCCGTAATGTTTTTAGAGTAATGGCAATTGCACCGCTTCCTGTTCCAATATCTAAAACTTTAGCATTTTCCGGTATAAATTGTAAAGCCAGCTCAATCAGCCCTTCAGTTTCAGGACGTGGAATTAATACTTCAGGACTGACAGAGAATTCTAATCCATAAAAGCAAGCTTTACCAGTAATATATTGTATGGGTTCGTTATTTCTTAAGCGAGCATAGTTATGGTAAAAATTTTGAAGAAGGGAATCTGAAAGCTCTTCATCCCTTCTTAAAGATAGTGTTAAAAATGGGCAATGCAACAACTCACCAAGCAACAGAGCAACAGTATGATACTCTGCTTCTTTTTGATATTTATTTAGTAAAGCGCCAACAGTCACTCAGAATTCCTGGAGGATAGTTTACGGATTATTTCAACTTTTCGTCCCCCTTTTGAAAAGACCAGAGAATCAGAAAGATGGTAAAGCATTGTCAATCCCCTACCATAACAATCCAGATTGATAGAAATAGGTTTAGCAAGTCGTTGCAGCCATATTTTATAATCAAATCCCTTCCCATCATCTTCCACCGTTATGCGAATGCTATTTTTTTCTTTATTTAAGGAAATAGTAAAACGAATGCGACGGGAGGCAATAGCAGGTTCTGTCAATTTATGACTAATGATTTTTAGCAGCTGGCTAAATTCCTGAGTCCTTTCTTCTTTCGTAAGTTCTAATATTCCATGAAAATAAGCGTTAGTTAGCATTTCATCTGCACAGATAAAAAGCTCATTTAAAGTATCTTGTGACAGGTCAATATATTGAGATAAAAAAGGATTCATTATCTGATTGATAGTTATCTGGGAAAACTTTGTGGGGTCAATCACATACGATATCTGAGCTTCTTCAAAATATTCTAAGGGTACTGAATGCTTTTGTTTAAGAATAGATTTTTTCTTAACTGTCTCAATGGATTTCAATAACTGCTTACTATCAATAGGTTTGCTGATAAAATCAGCTGCACCTAAGCGTAGGGCACGAAGAAAATAATCCTGTTCTAAATAACCTGTTATGATAATTACTTCTTGAGACCAATTATTATTGCGAAGCTTTTCTAAAAAATCAAGTCCGTTGATATCAGGTATTTCAATGTCACAAATAACCAAATCATAGCATATCTTTCTCAACTTCCGGATAGCTTCACAACCAGAAGTAGTAGTATCAACTTGATATTGATGAAGCGTCAGTAGCGTTGCGAGGTCTTTTAAAATCTCCGGATTATCATCAACAACCAGTATACGATTGAGTTCTTCGGTCATCCTAAATTAACGGTGAAAAGTTGATTGAGTTTTAGCATATTAAAAAGTTCATAAATGGGAGTGGAACAACGAATTACTTCCATTTCGCCACCCTTACTAATAAAATCTTTATAAAAAAGGAGTAGCTTGCCGATTGCCGTGCTGCTAATATTATCACATTCAAAGAAGTCTATATCTAATCAGGACCTCATTTAGTTTTTCTTGCAATTGTGGTGCATTATCACTATTGAGGCTGCCACGAACACTTAGAAGAGCACGGTTATCAGAGACTTTCAAATCAATATCCATAATCTTCTCCTTTAAGCGAATTATATGTTGTTCTTATTATATTTTTTTATTAAAGCTGTCAAGTTTAATGTCAGGAATAACCACGAATCCTTTTTAAAACGGAGTTTTGTACCTGAGGTGGCACTATTTCATATTTACGGAATTCCAGTGTGTAGACGGCTCTGCCCTGGCTAAGAGAACGGATTCGGGTGGCATAGCCGAATAATTCTGAAAGTGGGACTTCTGCTAAAATTTCCTGTTGAAATTCATTGTGCTTGCGTAAAGCAAAGATATGACCTCGTCTGGTATTTATATCAGCAATGATATCCCCTACAAACTCATCAGGACTGGTAACCGTTAGCAACATAATAGGTTCCATAAGTACGGGATCAGCTTCTCGTAAGCCCTTACCGATGGCAATAGAAGTAGCAATACGAAAAGCCAATTCATTGGAATTCTCAGGATCATAATCACCGTCAATAAACTCTATCTTTACTCGCTCAACGGTTCCACTGATAAGTGGTCCATCATTTAAAGCATTCATAGCAGCTTCTTCAATGGGTTTATAATATTCTGGAGGGATTTTTTCAGGAGAGATGTTATTGATGAAGATATTTTTCACTTCCGTATCTAATTCAGCTTGACTCAGGGGAGACAGACGAAAGCGAACTTTAGCATAGTTACTTTTTCCATTCAGTTCTCGCGCAAAAGTTTCTTCGCATTCCACAGTTTTTGTAATTGTTTCTTTATAAGACACTTGAGGTGTTCCTACATTGACGGCTACATTAAATTCGCGCAGTAGACGATCTACAATTATTTCAAGATGTAATTCACCCATTCCAGAAATTAGAGTCTGTCCCGTATCTGGATCAACCCGAACATTAAAAGTTGGGTCTTCATCTTCCAGTAAAGTTAATGCATTCTGGAGAGCTTCCTGATCTGCTTTAGTTTTTGGTTCTATAGCAACTGAAATAACGCTTTCCGGAAAATGCATTCTTTCCAGAATAATATCAATAGTTCCATCGGTGATAGTATCTCCAGTGCTTAGAAAACGGCAACCAGATATTGCACCAATATCTCCTGAATGAAGTGCATTAAGGTCATGCTTGCGATTACTCATCATCTGTAAAATGCGTGAAGCACGTTCTCTTTTTCCATTAGTTTGATTCAGAAAACTGGAACCTTTCTTCAAAGTACCAGAATAAACCCGGACATAGACTAATTTACCCAGATATTTATCTATCTGTACCTTAAAAGCTAAACCCACAAAAGGAGCTTTAGGGTCAGGAGGCAAGGTTATAATTTCTTTAGTTTTAGGGTTGATCCCTTTGCAAGGAGGAACATCTACAGGAGAAGGTAGAAAATCACAGATAGCATCTAAAAGAAGCTGAACCCCTTTGTTTTTTAAAGAAGAACCACAAAGAACTGGCAAGAATTTACATTCAATAGTTCCTTTCCTGATAGCACGACGAATACTATCTTCCTTTATTTCTTCTCCCTCTAAATAGGCAGAAAGCAACTCATCATCAAATTCAGCAATGCTTTCCAGCAAAATTTCTCGTTGTTTTAGGGCATATTCTTTTAAATGAGCAGGAATTTCTTCTTGATGTACCTCTGCTCCTAAGGTAAGAGGATCAAAAAGATAGGATTTCATCGTGATAAGGTCTATTACTCCTTCAAACTCATCTTCTTTGCCGATAGGAATATTTATTGGCTTTGCAAGAGGTGTTAAACGCTCATGAATCATTGTTATTACATTTTCATAATCCGCACCAAGACGGTCCATTTTGTTTACATATGCCAGACGAGGCACTTTATAACGATCAGCTTGATGCCAAACTGTTTCTGATTGAGGTTGAACTCCTGCTACCGCACAAAATATTCCTACTGCTCCATCCAGGACGCGAAGACTGCGTTCTACTTCTGCAGTGAAATCCACATGACCAGGTGTGTCTATTATATTTATTTGTTTATCTTTCCAAACACAGGTGACCGTGGCAGAATTAATAGTTATTCCACGTTCTCTTTCTTGTTCCATCCAATCCGTAAAGGTATTGCCATCATGAACTTCACCCATTTTGTGTAAGTATCCCGTATAATAGAGTATTCTTTCCGTAGTGGTAGTCTTTCCAGCATCAATATGAGCTATAATACCAATATTACGAATTTTTGATAAATTACTGTCAGATTCCATAATAACTCGTTTAACTCTTCTCCAAAATTATACTTATAATCCATAAAATCAGATTAAGTAGTTCTGTCCATTAAAAAGTTTTTCACTTATTCAAAAAAATAAATGTTATAATAGAATTTTACTCCCAACCTTGTAAATGAGTAGAAAATCATTGACAGGGAAAGAAAGCTATAAATGAAAGTATTAAAAAGGATATAAATTTGAAAAAGATTATCGCTACTGTGATTGTACTGATTTGTGCAGGGATGGTCCTTGGAGAAACAACTAAAAATCCCAATAAAGCTGCTCTTTACTCTGTTATTTTTCCAGGAGGCGGGCAACTTTATAATCATTCCTGGTGGAAAGCAGGAGCAGTTATCGGAGTACAAAGTTATCTCATTAGTGCCGCTATCTACAATCAGGATAAACAGGAAGATTATAAAAAATTAGCAGAAACTACTACTGATCCTTTTCAACAGCAACTTTATCAGTCCCAAAGTAAAACCTACCGCGATAAGTTCAATAATGACCTCTGGTGGATCGGTATCACTGCGGGATTATCTATCTTAGATGCCTATGTGGATGCTCATCTGTATAATTTTAAAAGCGAAAAGGAGAAAATTCTACTACACTTTTCCGAAAATGGGGTCGTTCTACAATATAAATTCTAAGCTAATTTATTTGCTAACCAATTGTTCCCACAATAATTAAATAATAATATGTTATAGGTATGGTGTAATGCAATTACATTACTATTAATAATTATATTAAATATCGTCAAATACACTTATTTCACAGGTTGTTTTCCCCAAGTCTCTTACTTGTCTCTCTCTTAACACTTTAGATAGCAAAGAGACAGGAGAGAGTCAAGAGGAACTTGAAGCCTAAGAATGGAAAAAAAAATTTAAAAATATGAGAAAAAGATGAGGTCTAATTGTTTGAATAATAAATTCTGATGTTATGGCAATAAGTGAATGTTTACTAAGCTTTTCCTAACTATTTTCAGCTTTAATATTTATGATATTTATGGTTGCCTAGCTTGTCTAACTTTGTATAAAATATGTGATTAATTGCCACATTATCATTATTTTATGCAAGGAAACTCAAAATTATCTCTCTATATTTTATAAATAATTATGATGGTACAAAGATCCGTAAAGTTACCGGACAGTGGTCTGAACCCATAATATCGTCCCGAATATCGGCATCTATAATTCGGTGTTTTGCTTCTTCATTAACGAAGAAATAATCAATACGCCAGCCTACATTTCTAGGTCTGGCATTTGTTCTATAACTCCACCAGGAGTAGCGTTGTGGCTCTGGATGAAACATACGGAAGGTATCTATCCAGCCCATTGCAACAATTTTATCTAACCAGGCTCTTTCTATGGGCAGGAATCCACTAGTTTTTTCATTTTCTTTAGGATTAGCAAGGTCTATTTCTTTATGAGCAGTATTAAAATCACCCGTTACAATAACCATTGGTGATTTTTTGCGATCTTCTTCCATAACTTCCAGACACTTATCGTAAAATCGGAGTTTATAATTCAATCTTTCATCACTCATTTGACCATTAGGGAAATATATATTATAAATTATAAAGCTATCATAAAAGCAACGAATAATTCTTCCTTCACCGTCAAATTCGGGGATACCAAATCCATAAAGAATGTCTTGGGGTTCTTTCTTAGTAAAAACAGCTACACCAGAATAACCTTTCCTTTGAGAATGCGACCAGTACATATAGTAATTAGATAATATCCCTAATTCAGAAGGAATTTGATGTTCTTGTAGTTTTGTTTCCTGCAAACCCAACCAATCTGGTTGCTCTCGTAAAATGGTTTCTATAAAACCTTTATTTATGGCAGCACGAAGACCATTAACATTCCAGGACCAAAGATTAAGTTCCAAAGCTCTACCTCAACAATTTTTATTTAATATAATCTAACAATATGGATTGTGTCAAGAGGAAATACCTTTGGCATTCCCATATTTTTTTACACGAGCCTTATTTTCATTTGATGCTGGTCGATACGTTCT
>MTKZ01012149.1_pt1 | contig 36253 bp, 32 predicted proteins | sample 1042781 | NCBI WGS metagenome assembly MTKZ01 (sample SAMN06212207, study PRJNA360539) | anaerobic digester metagenome | biome: Wastewater treatment plant; material: sludge; isolation source: anaerobic digester fed with sludge from wastewater treatment plant | place: Denmark: WWTP Viborg ...
AGCATTGTACCGGCTGCTCCCCCCACGACTTTACCGCGTAGCGGTTACAGAATTGTACCGGCTGCTCCCCCCACGACTTTACCGCGTAGCGGTTACAGAATTGTAACCGTGACCGTCCTCCGCTGCCCCCCTCCGGGGTCAGGAAATCAGAGATCCATCGTCACCGTTTTCCGGCCAACGCCCATAGCAGACAGCATCTCAATAACAGACTGCATCATCTCCGGCGGTCCGCACAGGTAAATCTGACTGCTCAGAACATCAGCATGCTCCTTCAGCAGCCTCTCCGAGATGTATCCATTGTAATAGCCAACAGCTTGCTCCCTTGACAGGATGTTTATACAGTCACTCCCCAGCATCCCGCGCAGTTCCTCTTCAAGGATAATATCCTCCCGGGTTTTGTTTGCGTAAAACAGCCGGTTTCCGGCAAGCTCACTCCGCGAATACAGATCCCTGAATATGGCGAGAAACGGCGTTATCCCGGCACCGCCGGCAATGAAAATCCCTTTCCCCTTGTAACTGATTGCACCCCATGGATTTCCAATGACCAGTTCATCACCGGGTATAAGCCTGTCAAGCTCCTTCGTCAAACCGTTGTGTTCAGGGTATATCTTGATAGTAAACTCGAGGAACATATCCTGATTCAGCCCGGTAAAAGTGAACGACCTCCTTTTCTTCCTCATCTCCGGGGAATTTATGGCTACTCCTGTCGCCTGGCCGGGAGTGAAGGAATAGCCTGCCGGCTTCTCCACGCGAAAGCTTTTAACATCATGAGTTAACTGTTCAATATGCTGAATTTTAACAATATATTCTGTCATCTGATTCTGTCATCTGCCCTACTAACACATTTCCATGTGATTTGTTTGACAGGTCTGCCGCGCCTCTTCCACGGCTTCAGTTAAAAATAATTGACTTTGGCCATCCCGGGGTGTAACTTTGAGAGAGCAGTATAATTAACTTAAAATCAGCAGGAATGAAAACAATTGTCGACCTACTTGAAAACAGCGCCGGGAAGTATGCGAATAATCCTTACCTCCTGGAAAAGAAAAGTGACCGTTATGAGTCAATCTCGTACAGGGAGACAAAAGACCTGGCCCATGCAACGGCAGCAGGGCTGGTTGCAATGGGCCTTGAAAAGGGTGATCGTGTTGCCCTCCTTTCTGAATCACGCACTGAATGGGTACTTAGCGAGCTTGGGATTCTCCATGCAGGCGCCATATGCGTACCGCTGTCCATATTGCTGAAGGAAGGCGCCGATCTTAAATTCAGGATAGACCACTCGGGTTCACGCTGGATTATAGTATCTGCCCTCCAGTATGAAAAGATCAGGGCAATCCGGAACGATCTGGCGAATCTTGAAAAACTGATTCTTCTTGACCCGAGGGAAAGCTATGGCGAAGACGAGATATTCATGGGGAGAGTCAGAAATTCAGGCGGGGAATACCTGAAGAGCAATTATGACAAGTTCATGGAAAGGGTGAAGTCCGTCGGACCTGATGATTATGCGAATATCAGTTACACATCCGGAACCACAGCTGATCCGAAGGCAATTATTCTTTCCCACAGGAATTATACTGCCAATATAGAACAGACCCTTACCCTCATGGATGTCCCTGAATGGTGGACCACGCTACTCATACTTCCATGGGATCACTCTTTTGCTCATACCGTGGGGATCTACATCATGATGGCTACCGGTGCAAGCCTGGCGGCAGTCCAGTCGGGCAAATCTTATCTCGATTCCATCAAACACATACCAGCCAACATAAGGGAAATCAGGCCGGTATTCCTGTTGAGCGCCCCGGCACTTGCCAAAAACTTCCGGAAAGGGATTGAAAAAAGCATCAAGGAAAAAGGACCAGTGATAGAAAAACTGTTCAGGCATGCTCTTAAGGTTGCATACAACTACAACGGAATCGGCTGAGACAAGGGGAAAGGATTCCGGATCTTTATTAAACCCCTGTATATGCTCTATGACCTGATCCTCTTCAAAAAGATAAGGGCCGGATTCGGCGGCAGGCTTAAATTCTTTTTCGGCGGAGCAGCTCTGCTGGATATCGAGCTTCAAAAGTTCTTCTCAGCCATCGGGATTCCCATGCTCCAGGGTTACGGGCTCTCCGAAGCCTCCCCGGTTATTTCCGGGAATGTGGAAAAACGATATAAACTAGGGTCCTCCGGCGTTGTGGTCAGGGACCTGGATATTAAAATCTGCGATGAGGACGGGAAGGAACTTCCGGCCGGCCAGAACGGAGAGATAGTGATCAGGGGTGAGAATGTAATGAAAGGATACTGGAAGAATGAAAGAGCAACCCGGGAGGCAATACGTGACGGCTGGCTTTTCACCGGAGATATGGGATATCTTGATAAAGACAGGTTCCTGTATGTTCTCGGAAGATTTAAAAGCCTTCTCATTTCAGACGACGGGGAAAAGTACAGTCCGGAGGGTATTGAGGAAACAATAACCGACAGGTCTCCCTTCATTGATCAGCTGATGCTGTGCAACAATCAGAACAAGTATACTGTTGCCCTCCTGGTTCCAAACGGAGAGGCACTGGCCAGATGGGCGAAGAACAAGAACATAGACACTTCAGGCTCACAGGGCCTCGAAGCAGTTCTGGCTGAACTGGACTCAGTTATTGACCATTACAGGACCGGTGGCCAGTATGACGATCTGTTTCCGCCAAGATGGCTGCCAGCGGCAGTAGCTGTTCTTGATGAACCTTTCAATGCAGAGAACAAACTCCTCAACAGTCTCGGGAAGATGGTGAGAGCAAAGATAGTGGAGAGATATCATGACAGAATTGATTACCTGTATACAGCTGAGGCCAAGAATATTGTAAACCCGGAAAACCTGGCTGCCATCAGGAAAGTCCTTGGCATCAGATGAATCATACAGCGCGATACGGATTCCGGCTGATCTCCACCCGTCAGGGTGAAAAATAACTTGCTTATTGTGGTTAATATTAAATAGTTATATGAAATAAATATTGTAACTTGTTAAATTGTTTGGAAACGGTGTTCCAACCTTTGTCAGGGAATCTTCGTATTAAGTGTAATATCAGAATAACAAATGCCACTTATGAAGATCAGACTGGCGGCGATACTAGCACTACTGCTTGTAACAGGCTGTGTAAAGAAAGATGACCTGACGCTCCCGGTAAAGGTATATTTCAAGTTTGGCATATTAAGGGATTATAATACCAGCAGGGCACACCTTTATTTCACCGGATGCAGGATCGGTATTCAGCAGATAGGGTTTGAGGGAAGCAGGGAGGCAGGGGGAGACATTCATTTTATAAGCGACCCCTCCCTGAACCTGCAGACTCTTTCTTTCACCCAGGAGCCGGTGACTGTAAGCGAATTTGATATTCCACAGGGTGTCTATAAAAGTATGAGTGGAATATCACCCTGAAATGCGTAGATGCAGGGGAGCTTGCTGATGACCGCGACGAATCGGACCCGTGCGTTGGAATTGTTTTTACTGGTAACTACATTTCTTTAGACGGAACTTTCATTCCGCTGATCCTGGATATTGACAAACCGGAAATTTTCAGGATCCTTTCATCTGACCAGCAAGGTGGCTCCACAATCATTCTGACAGATGATAAAGAGTATGAGGCCGTTGTCTGGTTCACTCCGGAACTTGCATTCAGCGAAATAAGCAGACAGTCACTGGAAGAGGCTGAAATCTCCGGTGGCAATGACAATCCAAGGATTATTATCTCAAGCAGAATTAATGAAGAGCTCTATCAGATTCTGCTTTACCGGATTTTTCTGTCCGCCAGTTTAATAGTTAAATAGGACCAGCCTGGTTATGAAGTCCGCAGAACCCAGCGATGAGGAACTGATTAAACGTTGCAGGGAAAACAACAGGAAATGTCAGGAGATGCTTTACCGGCGTTATGCAAGGTCTATGTACAACCTGTGCCTGATCTATGAGAATGATCGCGACAGCGCAAAAGATATTCTTCAGGAAGGTTTCATAAAGATCTTCAGCAACATCACGGGATTTGACAGGAAGAACTCACTACCCGGCTGGATGAAAAAGATAATCACCAATACTGCCATTGACTACTACAGAAAAAATCATCACCAGAATGAGTTCATACCCGTCGAAAGCGTTGATCATATATGCTCGGATGAGAATTCACCCGTCTCGGTACTTGGTGCTGAGGATATTATCTCACAGGTCGACAGACTCCCCCTGGGTGCAAAAAGAATATTCCAGCTTCATGCCATCGAAGGTTACAGCCACAGGGAAATAGCCAGGTTGCTGCACATATCGGTTGGCACATCGAAATCACAGATAAACAGGGCAAAGAATCTGTTACAGCACTGGATAGCACACAACAATGTCATTTCAGGATCAGGTGAAGGGAAAAGATAATATAGAGGAAATTTACCGTGAACAAGTTGAACGGTTCACTGAAGACCAGCCTGAGACAGGTTCCCGCTCCAGCCTGCTTCCGGAAGAACTGGATGAGATCTGGGAAGATGTCAGCTCCGGGCTTGATATAGGAAATTTCTGGCTGCAGATCTCATCCGGCCTTGATAAAAACCTGCCACCTCATCACGGGCCCGGTTTTTTCCAGAAATGCTGTGCTGCCATAATCCTTATTCTTTCTGTTCTGATCTATGTGGAGAAAACAGTTACTGAACCTGATGCAATTAAACAGGAAACATTAACTGAAAAAAATGGCACTGAACCGCCAGGTAATTCTATCACAGAGAGGTACTGTGATGAAACAACCGGAGACAGTGATTCACAGCAATCATATTTGCCCTCTGCTTCAGCTGATATCATAGAGAAAAACACCAACGGGGCACGGTCAGACCACAGTAAAAAGACACCTGTCCGGTCGCACCCGAACACGAATCCCGCCAGGGAACTTCAGCTGACATCTGCAGCTCCTGTTCCGGAAGAGGATCAACTTGCCTGTCTCTTCGGGACATATCCCGTGGACAGGACCTGGAACCAGTCCCTGTATTCATCGGTAAACCCGGAAATCCAGGTAATAATATACAGGGAAGACAACGGAAGCCTTAAAACCGGCAGGTCGGTTGTAACAGGAAATCCAGTACAGATCCAGGACAAAGCCGGTAGATTTTACGGGGGAGTGATAACAACCTTTAAGAACACATGGTTACTTACCCAGGAGACTTTTAACGGGCTGAGGCCTGAATCCCTCAACACCACTGAATTTGTCGTATTTCCGGACGCCGGACTCAGCCTTGGATATGTGTTCACTGATAATTGGTCAGCTCAGGCTGAGGCATTCCTGTACTCGAGTACAGGCCAGAAATATCATGATTATATCTTCGGACGCTACGCCAGAAAGAAAATCGTTCTCAGGTATTCAACACTTGCATTCAGGACAAGATACAAAATCACCGGCAAAGGATACATTCCAAACCGTTCTTCGTTCAGTTTCACTGCCGGCAGTTATCTGTCATTCCTGCACAATGCCGATCAGGTGATAAACAAGGAAGTCAGTAAAGTCAAGTCTGACTACAGCAGATTTGATTTCGGAATAATGCTCGGAGGTGAATTCGAACTTAATCTTAATGAATACCTTTCTGTAGCTCCCGGGCTGAACCTGACCCTGGGTTTAACCAATATTTACAAGGGCAACGGCAACACTGAGGGCAACCTCGGGAGGACTCACAACGGGAGCGCAGGCTTCCAATTATCAATTTATTACCATTTTGAATGATTTATTGACAAATTCCATCCTTTTGTACGATTGACTCGTCATATACATATAACTGAAACCAAAAAACTAAACAAATCAAATATAAGACATGAAAAACAGATCAGGATTACTTATGGCTATATTACTGATCCTGTCAGGTTTCAGCTCATGTTCGAAGCCTGACATTGCGCTTCCTGAGAAAATTCCAACCACGGTGTCAGTAATCTTCGCCAATCGGGAGGATCCGGATGATGCCGAAACTCACACCGATGATGCCGAAACTCACACCCTTGTTGTCGAAACCCACACTGTAGTTTCGGATTACTTTAATCCGTCAATTGATTATGATTCAGTAACAGATATTGATGGCAATATCTACAAGACTGTGCGGATAGGATCTCAGACATGGATGGCTGAAAATCTCAAAACAACCCTGTACAATGACGGTACAAAAATACCACACGTCACTGACGATTCCAGGTGGGTAACCCTGGAAACCGGGGCATACCGATGGTATATGAATGATGAGAATCAATACAAGGGCCTCTATGGTGCCCTGTACAACTGGTATACCGTCAAGGGAGGCAAATTATGCCCTGTTGGCTGGCATGTACCTGGTGATGAAGAGTGGAAGAAGCTTGAAATGGAATTGGGAATGACACAGTCAGAAACTGATGCTTTTGCTGTTGCCTCTGGTCGTCATCTTCGGCTGCACCCGCGATACGACCGATGATGAAAGTGTGATCCTTAAAAGAGCAAACGTACCTATCCCATGCAAGGGAGTTGTTTGCATGATCGAAAAAGAGGGTGTTGACCGGTTGCCGGTATTCTTCCCGGACACTGAAAAACCCGTCCCGGGAGTCACTCTCAGCAGTGAAGCCTAGCTTTACGGACATATGACCTTCGTCGGCAACATCCGTGAGGAGAGCGCCATGACAGGTCTGGTTGCCTACCTCGACATGGATGCATACGCAGAAGGACGTATAGTCCTGACTGCTGATTACGTTGGCCGGATGTATTCCGCCAATGGCGATTATTTCGATTTCTTCTCCCCTATCGTCATCGAAATCATCGATGGTGAAAAACACATCACAGGAACAGTTACAATCACCTCCGGATGCGGAAAATTCGAGAATGCAACCGGCACAAGCACACTGAGCGGCATCGTTCCATGCTGGGATGTTGTGGGAAAATGGGAATTCTCCAGGTAAAAAACCTGTCGGTGCAGCATCTGGTTGACTTGCCGGCGACAATACTGTGAGCCAGTGAAATACTAAACGTCTTAAATGCTTTATCAGGGTCTTCACCATCGGAACCGGTCAGGAGCAGGCCCTGATATTTTGTTTCTGTTTCAAGCCTGAACAGATCGGATTTCTTCCGCAAATCAGTACTTTAGAGGTCTCGACCAAAAGACATGAGCAGAGGATTTGTCAAAGATGGCGATCAGGAAGAAGTTCCGATGGTGCCAAAGAGAGCATTCCTGCCGGATGGTGTGCCGAATTTCGTCACCCGTGCCGGCTTTGAACAGCTTATGGCTGAAAAGGAGGCTCTTGTCGCGGAAAAGGAAAACCTGGGCATTGCCCATGAGAATGAAAAGCGACTTGCCCTGAACTTCATCAATGCAAAACTTCAATTGCTTAACGGCAGGATTACCGACGCCAGGATTGTCGACCCAAAAGACCAGCCACAGGACGAAGTGACCTTTGGCGCAACAGTCACCGTAAAGGCAGTAGTGACAGGAAAATTGCAGACTTTTCAGATAGTTGGAGCAGACGAGGCAGGTATCTCAAAAGGAAAGATTTCTTTCATCTCACCGCTCGCAAGAGCACTGTTAAATAAGAAGACAGGCCAAAGAGTGACGCTAAGGCGTGAAAAGGAAGAGATATTATACGATATCGTCGAAATCTTGTACCTCTGATCGTGGCATTAATATTCTACCCGCTTTCTACCTCATTAAAAGCTTCAGAATTCTCTCCTTAAGCGGCGTATATGGCGGGTAGCGGACAGGGAGATCGATGAAATCTGATTTCTCCATAACGGATCTCATGTTTGAGAATGTCTCGAACGACTTCCTGCCATGATACCTTCCTATTCCGCTGGGGCCGATGCCCCCGAAAGGCAGTTCCGGCGATGCGACCTGCATAACCGTATCATTCACTGCCACGGACCCGCTCTGCGTCTTTGACAGGAATTCTCCGGCCAGCTTCTTACTGCCTGTGAAAATATAGGCTGCCAGTGATTTGGGATGTCTGCTGATCACTGAAAAAACCTCGGAGAAATCATCAAAGAAGATAACAGGCAGAACCGGGCCGAATATCTCCTCCTGCATGATGGGATCCTCAGGAATTATACCGGTAAGTAGGGTGGGAGCAACGTAACGACTGCCAACATTTGTACCGCCGCCTTCAATGATCTTCCCACGATTCATGAATGATTCCATCCTCTCAGTCCTGGCGGCATTGATCATGCGGCAATAATCCGGACTTCGCGACGGGTCTTCACCGTAGAATGATTTTATTTCCTTTACAAGAAGCTCAAGGAAACGGTCCTTCACTTTATTATCCACCAGGAGATAGTCAGGAGCAATACAGGTCTGGCCGGCATTCAGGAATTTTCCCGAAGCTATCCTTTTTGCGGCAAACATCAGCTTTGCATCTGCCGCCACTACACACGGATTCTTGCCTCCCAGCTCCAGTGTTACAGGAGTCAGGTTCTCTGCTGCCTTTGTCATAACCTTCTTCCCGACAGACGGACTTCCGGTAAAGAATATGTAATCAAAGGGAAAATCAAGAAGGTAATCAGACAGTGAGTGCTCACCTTCTACAAATGCAATCAGCTCCTTAGGGAAATGGCTGATTATCTTTGATATGACCCTGAGTGTGCCGGGGACCTTCTGTGAAACCTTAAGGACAACGCAGTTTCCGGCCGCCAGAGCGCCAATTAACGGAATCATTGATAGCTGGAAGGGATAATTCCAGGGGGCGATAATAAGCACCTGACCATATGGCTGGGGTACAACATAGCTCCGGGCGGGGAAGTTGGCAATGGAAGTTTTGGCCCTCTGCCTGCGTGACCATTTCCTGAGTTTCCGGATCATCAGACTGATCTCAGCGACAGTAAACCTGGATTCCGTTCCAAGCACCTCAAAATAAGGCTTGTGGAAATCCTGATGAAGAGCTTCAGCAAGTTCATTTTCATGACTGATGATCAGCGATTTTAGTTTCCTGAGATTTCTGATCCTGCTATCTATGTCAAGTGTCTGCCCTGCAGCAAAAAACCTTTTCTGACTCTCCAGGATCTGCTCCAGCCCTTTGGTATCCATAATTATTTAGCGTAATTGAACAACACGACACAAATATAACCGGATTGAATATTATTTAGCCTGAACCAGGTCATGCAGAGTGACTGGTTTATGGTTCGTATAAATCACCAGTGCCACCGGTGGTCCTGGCTATGGTAAAAGCCGGTGATACTGACTGTTCAATCCGAAAAACCCAGCCGCATTGCCTGATTTTCATGAACCAAAGTCTTATTTTGTTCATCTTTCCATATGGTATATCTTTGATTAAAATCAAACAACATGAAGCCAGCCGGACTGTTTACTGCAATAGCCTTCCTTGTCATCTCAGGAACAATAAGTTACAACTGCCTCCATGCTCAGGACCCGATAAGCAATCCTGTCCTTGATGAAAAGGTCAGAAAGTTCCTCTCTGACCGCTCAGAAAGTTGGTATGACATGAACATCCCGGCACGCGACGGGCAGCTGCTATATGATCTCATAATAAAAGGCAATTATAAAAGCGCTCTTGAGATTGGTACTTCAACGGGGCATTCCGGCATCTGGATAGCCTGGGCATTGAGCAAAACAGGAGGTAAGCTGATAACAATTGAGATTGACCCTGACAGGCACCGGGAAGCTCTGCAGAATTTCAGGGAAGCCGGGCTTTCGGATTACATCGATGCCCGTCTGGCCGATGCACATGAGCTCGTTAAGGAACTAAAGGGGCCATTTGATTTTGTCTTCAGTGATGCTGATAAAAACTGGTATAAGAATTACTTCACCGATATTGATCCTAAACTCAAAGTCGGAGGCTGTTACACCACACATAATGTCTACGGCAGGGGTGGTCATGGCGGCCAGGGAGATTATCTTGAATATGTCAGAAGTCTTAAAAACTACGAGTCAACCCTTGTTCAGGGGATGCTGATAAGCTATAAAAGGGCCGTAAGATAATATCCTTGATAATGTCAGACGGCCTGAAGAGAAAACTCGGACTATTCCCCACCACAAATATTGTTGTGGCCAACATGATAGGTGCTGGTATCTTTACCACATCGGGTCTCCTGATGGCAGAGTTGAACAACCCGCTTCTGATGCTGTCACTGTGGATTGCCGGAGGAGTAATCGCCCTGTGCGGTGCCATGTCATATGGTGAACTTGGGGCCGCAATGCCAGAGGCCGGAGGAGAATACTATTTCCTGTCAAAACTTTATCACCCGGTCTTCGGCTTTCTCAGCGGATGGGTCTCATTCATAGTTGGTTTTTCCGCTCCGATAGCAGCCTCAGCCCTGGGATTCAGTGATTATTTCTGCCGCGCATTACCAGCAATACCTGAATGGTTTGAAGCCTCCGGACTGTTGACCCAGGCGTCAACCCGAAAATTCATGTCAGCAAGTGTTATTATAATATTTACCTTCATTCATTACCGTGGCCTTAAAACCGGTTCCGCCGTTCAGAATATCCTTACTTTTTTAAAGGTCGGGCTGATCCTCCTGCTTCTTTTTGCAGGTTTTGCTTCAGGGAAAGGAAGCATCGGAAACTTCAATTCAGGAGGGTGGATTTCAACAGGTCTCGCAGGATGGAAAACAGCAGGCCTGTCACTTATGTGGATCATGTTTGCATACAGCGGATGGAACGCCTCTACATATGTGGGATCCGAGATTATTAATCCTGTCAAAACATTACCCCGTTCACTCATCCTGGGAACAGGAATTGTAATGATTCTATATCTTGGACTTAATACATTATTCATTTATGCTGTCAGTCCTGATGAAATGAAGGGTGTCATTTCAGTGGGTGGCCTGGCAATGGGAAACCTCTTCGGAAAATATGCCGGGATGCTGGCATCATTGCTGATTGCTTTTGCTCTGTTTTCATCTTTGAGCGCATTTATAATCCTTGGTCCGAGGGTATATTACTCCATGGCAAAAGACGGCCTTTTCTTCAGGTCCGTTGCCAGGATTCATCCAAAGCACAATGTGCCTTCCAATGCTATTCTGCTGCAATGCCTGATAGCTGTAATACTGGCTCTCTCAGGTACTTTCGACCAGGTGCTGACTTACATGGGGTTTTCACTCGGATTATTTCCCATACTGGCCGTACTTGGCACAGTCAAACTCAGGATGAACAGGATGTCTGTCCTGAAACTGAAAGGTTACCCCTTCACCCAGGCAATATATGTGGTATCAGGTGCTGCCATGCTTGTGCTATCATTCCTTGAGCGGCCGGTTGAATCATCAATTGCCCTGGCCACGGTTTTAACAGGTATTCCGGTATTCTATCTTTTCAGGAGAAAGAAATCCTGAAAAAAGCCTTCAATTTGCTTCAGGCGGTCATTTAAAAAAATTAGAATTACTTTAGTGTGTAATGTCAGATTCATTAAAGCCGATCTCCATGAATGTTAAAAGAAATACCGGGTCTCTGAGTCTTTATTCGACTCTCCTGTTAGTATTCGTTCTGTTGAATACTGCAGATCTGGCTGGTCAGCCCGGGCATAAAAAGACAGGAAATTGGGTGGCTACCTGGAGTACAGCCCTTCAGCTTGTGGAGCCACGGAACAATCCTCCTTCCCCGGGACTGACGGATAACTCCCTGCGACAGATAGTGCGGGTTTCAATTGGCGGAACAACCCTGCGGGTCAGGTTATCAAATGAATTCAGCAAGGCTCCTGTCACCATGCGTTCAGTGCAGATTGCAGCCTCAGCCGGTCAGGGTGTCATTGATAATTCAACAAACGTAAAACTTACATTCAATGGCGATCATGAGATTACCCTTGATCCGGGCAGGGCAATTACCTCAGATCCGGTCAATTTCAATCTGAAACCGAGGATGGATCTGGCAATAACGATTTATTTCGGTGACACATCACAGGATATCACCGGCCACCCTGGTTCCCGGACCACTTCATATATCCTGGCGGGGAATGATGTCTCCGTAACCGATTTTGCCGGTTCTGTACCAACGGAACACTGGTATGTAATCAGCGGCATTGATGTTCTGACGCGATCATCGGCATCGTGTATAGCGATACTGGGCAACTCGATCACTGACGGACGGGGTTCCACAACAGACCTCCAGAACAGGTGGCCGGATCTGCTGGCTGAGCGGCTTCGGACAAACAGAGATACCAGGCAGACAGCTGTTCTTAATCTCGGCATTGGAGGCAACTGCGTTCTCAGGGACTGCCTGGGACCTGCCGCAATCAAACGATATGAGAAGGACATTCTCAGTCAGCCGGGAGTAAAATGGGTTATAATTTTTGAAGGGGTCAATGACATCGGACAGGTCAGATCTGCAGACGATGTGGCTTCTGTTTCAGGCGGACTAATAGAAGCATACGGAATTATGATTGATTCTGCCCATTCAGAAGGACTAAAGGTTTACGGTGCAACTATAACCCCGTTCAGGGGCAATGGCTATTATAACCAGTACAGTGAAGCCTGCAGGAATGAAGTTAACGCATGGATCCGAAACAGTGGCCGGTACGATGCTGTTCTCGACTTTGACAGGGTGCTGAGAAATCCTGATGATCCGGAAAGTCTTGTGTCATCTTTTCAGAATGATGGCCTGCATCCTGACACAACAGGTTTCAGGAAAATGGCTGACTCCATCGACCTGACACTGTTTGTTGACAAGCGGGCTGCGAGGCGAAGGTCAGGGAACAGGCACTGTCTCCGCTGCAGATGAATTGGTCAGAAAAGGCTTCGGAGTACGAGGTATCCCTAACAGGCGAAAGTTGAAACAGGTCATCGACCTTGAATCAATGCGCCTCGTTCTGTTCCGCCAATATGTGTATTGACTTATTTCGATGAGCTGACATACGAACTTACCTGATCCTGCGCCCCACCTGTATATTTTGGATATTCCGGATATGAGCAGAGAAGATATCCTTTACCTTCCGGCTTAACCCCAATACGTCCATCGGTGTCAATAACAAGTGTTTTGGCAGGAGCGATTCCTTCTTCAACCCATGAGATTATCAAATCCATTTTGTCGCTGGAGTTTGGTGCCGGAATGTTTCTTACCGTAACTGATTCTCCGTCCCCGTTCATCTTATAACTTCTGCCGGATAATCCATGGCCTCCCTGGGGAACCACGTACAACCGTGCAAACTTATCCAGTTTATTCTGTCCCATCTTATCGAGCAAAGACTGACAGTAATCAAGCTGTGCACCCGAAGAGGCAATAAAATCCTGGGTCCCGACAGTAATGATTATCTTTCCTCCATGCTTATAAAATGCATTCAGGTCCGGATCTGTCGCATCGAGCCATTCGGATACCTGTTTCCGGCGCTTAAGCATGGCTTTGTCTTCAGTATAGTCAAGTGGATTGGCTGACAGATCCTTCATCAGAAACCCGGTCACTCCAAGAACTCCGAGCCCTGAATGTACCTGAGCATTATCCGGCGCGCCTTCCTGTCCCTTGTACCGGGCAGGGGAAATCGTTCCAAATGATTCAGGATCGATAGACGGAAGCCACATGCCGAACGATCTGACACCGTTTGCCAGTGGTGACTTGAACCTGAGCCTGCTATAAATGAATTCAAGCGTTTTAATCTGGCCATCAGTGAGCCTGTCCGGTGCAGAAGTAACTTCTGGTTTTTGATCCTTTCCGTCCGGCTCGCGCAGGGCTGCCCACGGATCAGCCGGACCGGAACCGTCTGTTACATCAAATATGGTACGTGACGCCATATAGTTATTTATGATCCCGTCAGACAATCCGTCAAGCTTGTCACATTGCCTCAGGAACTCAGTCCTGATTGCACCGGCCTTATCAGGCGTCACCCAGGCTGACAACGGTTTTTCCTGTATCCTTATCAGTTCAGGAGCAAGCATAAGTGTTGAAAGGCTGACAATCGGAACATCAGATATAATACCGTCATAATCAGCAGGATATCTTTGGGCGACCATAAGTCCTTCGCGTCCGCCCTGTGAGCCTCCGACATAATAGCTGAAGCGGGGCCGTACATTATATATCCTTTCAATTATAACCATCACTGCATCATGCGTCTTCTTCATCTGCAAATAGCCGAGGTTGCGGATGGCTTCCTCATTCAGGGCCCATTCATCAGGTCTGGCGCCTGAAGGACCTGAAGCCAGAGCCTTACCTCCACCACCCATTCCTCCCTGGTGGCCCGAGTCGCTGCCATACAAAACAAAACCCTTGTTTAAAAGCGGATTTTTGCCTTCCCTGACTGTTATGGATCCGTTCATCCCGCCGCCACCGGCCTGCATGGCACGGTACGACCAGTTTGCCGGGAGCAATACGCGAAAATTAATGGGCCAGCCATCCGGATCTGCAGGGAAAATCGAACCCTCAACAATTCCGTATGCAGGAGTGGCACCGGTCGCTTCAACCCAGCGCGGAGCATATAATTTAACCGAACTGACAGGTTCTCCGATAGCTGAAGCAGGGATTGATGTACCTGCCTTTTCCAGATCGGTTTTGGTAAGAACCTTATTGAAAGAAGCATCCTGGCCGAAGGCCGCTGATTCTCCCAAAATCAAGGTTGCAATGACAAAGAAAAAGAGTCTTCTCATAGGTTTCCTGTTTTATTTAATGGCTTGCTCACTATAGTTTATGCGAACACCGTAGTCACTTATGACAAGATTCAGACCCATCATCCCATCCCGGTTCTTCGTACCTTTCAGTTTCCCGGACAAGACACCCCTGCTTAATGTTACCATATCATCAACTCTTTGCTTTGTTTCAGGATTGTTACCATAATAGTGCCCCGGGAAAAGAAACTTTATTCCATATTTCTGCATAATTGCACTCGTCTTCACGCAGGTCGATATAAGAGTCGAAAAATCCATAGTTAACAGCAGGTTTCCTGAGCCAAATGAATCGCCACTGAAGCCATACCCCGCATCCTTATCAATAAATGAAGCAGAGCCAGGGGTATGACCCGGTGTAAAGACCACTTCAAGCTTTCGATCCCCAAGGTCTATTACCTCACCATCGGCCAGGTATCTGATCTTCCCTTTATAGCCGGCCATTACCTGAGGAATCAGAACTGTATCGCCGGGATTAATGTTTATTTCAGGGAAACCATCAATTGATGAGCCTGTGTGATCCCCGTGAACATGTGTGGCCACCAGGATTATTGGCTTTTTTGTTATTGCAGCCACAATCCTGTCCAGATCCTTAATATTTGTACCCGCATCGATCAGAACAGTTTTTTCGGTTCCTTCTACGAGATACAGGCTTTCGTTGTAGACTAAATTCCCGGTTCCGACCCAGGTGTGTTCGTCAATCTGGTGGAAAACAACGTCGTCATTTTTGAAAACTTCTTTCCCTTCCAGATAGGATTGCTGTGCAGACACAGCTATTTCTGAACATAGAATGAATGCTGCAATTACATAAAGTCTCAATTTCATAGTGTCAGGTATATTTTAATCTCCGATAATATTAATTTATAGGATAAATGTAATCATCAATTTTGCTTCCTTATCTGTTTTATTCAGGTCAATTAGCTTCCGAGGGACCTTTCTCTTTCAATTATCAAGCAATTCCTTTTCATTTTCTGTCATCGTAGTATAAAGCGAAAATTATAGTGGTAGTTTAGCATAAGAACTGTTTATTTCTTTAGAAACACTATCGTAAACACTATTTATATTGATCATGAACATCAAATTAAAATCACTGACATTCGCGGTCATTTCTTTAATTCTTACAGGATTAGGATTAAATGCGCAACCCGGTACAGCAGGACGTCAGATGGACGATCCAACTAAACGCGATACTGAACGAAGCATCGCACCCTACTTTATTCCGGCCACAAAATCAATGAAGACACCGGATTCCCAGGGATTTATTCAACGTTGGTTACTCCTGGAGCCAATCAACAAACCCAACCGCAGCAACACTGTTTTCACAGACAGCTATATAAGAACAGCGTTTACAACTGAGTATTTCCCGGACCAGTTTACTGTTTTACCCAAGAACGGAGAAAAAGTAAAAGTCGGAGAGCAGGAGTTGACCTGGCATGCCCTGGAGAGTACAAAGTTTAATGTGAAACTGTTTCGTTTCGCCTATGGGTTGAACAAACAAACTTACGGAGTTCTTTTCTGGGCTGTAACAGTGGTCAATAGTCCGCAGGAAATGAAAAATGTAAGAATGGCTGCAGGGTCAAATTCGGCATCAATGTGGTGGCTGAATGGCAAGGAAGCAGTGATACTTTCGGGAGACAGACGCATGGTGATGGATGATTGTGTCTCGCCCCGACTGACACTTAACAAGGGGAAAAATATAATCAGGGGAGCAGTGATCAATGGCCCCGGAATGAGTGATTTCTGCGTTCGCTTCCTCGATGAGAACGGAGAGCCGGTTAAAGATATCACTATAAGCTGTGAATAAAATCAGCCAGTCAAAATAAAAAGATCTCAACTGTATATAAGACGGAATTATGAAATCAGGAATTAAAATATCGGGCATAACTGCCCTGTTGTCATTGTTGATGAGCGGAACTGTAACTGCACAAATCGGGAAACCCTTTATCCATGATCCGTCAACGATCATGGAATGTGACGGTAAGTATTATACATTCGGCACAGGCGGAGGCGGATTAATATCTGAAGATGGCTGGACATGGAATAGTGGTGCAGTAAGACCCGGCGGAGGGGTTGCGCCTGATGCTATTAAAATCGGAGATCGTTACTACGTTTCATACGCCAAAGGCGATGGAGGTCATGCAAGTAGTGTCTATATGATGTGGACGAAATCACTTGATCCAAATTCTCCTGATTTCGGATTTAAAGATGAAACACGTGTTGCCTTCAGTGACGGCATTGAAGATTGCGATGCAATTGACCCCGCATTTCTTCTGGATCCGACTGATGGAAGATTATGGTGTTCATACGGAACCTACTTCGGATTCATTCGCCTTGTAGAACTTGATCCTAAAACAGGAAAACGTGTGGAAGGAAATGAAGCAATAAATATTGCGATTGACTGTGAAGCCACAGACCTGGAGTATCGTGACGGATGGTATTACCTGTTTGGTACCCACGGAACCTGCTGCGACGGCGCCAACTCAACATATAATATTGTCGTCGGCCGTTCCCGGAATGTAACCGGCCCATACCTCGACAATATGGGAAGAGACATGTTAACTGGCGGCGGCAGGATGGTACTGGCGGCTGGCGGAAGACTTATGGGCCCGGGCCATTTCGGGCGCACAATTCTTGAGGACGGGGTTGAAAAGATGTCATGCCATTATGAAGCAGATCTGGATCAGAGCGGCCGCAGCGTTCTGGGCATCCATCCATTACTCTGGAAAGACGGATGGCCCGTTGCAGGAGATAATTTCAGGGAAGGAACCTATGAAATAGAGTCCGTGAGAAGAGGATATGCCCTGGAATTAGTAGTTGATTTTGTAAGAATGACCGGCGGAATGCGCGGATTCGGACGTAACCAGAATGAACCGGTAAAACCAATCCCTTCACAGGAACTGGCAGATGTAATACACACCTGGCCAGCCGGAAATATTGGCGTAAGAATCGGCGATTACATGACCCGCCCCCATCAGAAATGGACCATTACGGCAGCTCCCGATTCAAGCGGATACCTGGGAGGGCCCTATTACAAAATAGTGATAGCCGGAACAAACCGGGCACTGGCTGCAACAGCTGATGCCGAAGTGATAACCGTACCGGAATTTACAGGTGCACCGGAACAGCTGTGGCGGATTGACCAGTTGACTGACGGAACATACAGAATAATGCCAAAGACAGTTCCAAACTCAAATGAGAAGCTGGCGCTGGTTTCAATCGGGGACAGTACTCCGACGCTTGGAACGTTTGATATGAATAGTGACAATTCCAAATGGAATTTTAAAGCTCATTGAAATTTATACCAAATGAAAGAGGGTGCCCTCATTACACGAATGAGGGCACCCTTTTTCCTTTTGTGACGCAGGTCTGATTGCCTGCGTCTTTCTTTTTTGTTTTATTTCTTGTCGTAAACCAATACAAGGTTCATCTCTCCCCAATCGCTTTTCATAGATGATTTCACTGTGAGAGTTTTACCGTCATCTGAAAGAGTCCAGGCATCATTGAGTTTCATCTCCATCTTTTCACCATCCATTTCGAAAGCGATGGTCTTAGCAAAGCGAAGTTCCTTCTTGTCCTCTGACCAGGATGTGATAGTCTTGACGGAAGCACCCATCATACCCTCATTGACTGATTCCTTGCCGTCAAGAGTATATTTTTCGCTTCTTTTCATTTCTTCCCCCTCCCACGAAGGTTGAACAAGGTCAACGGCAAGAATATTTCCCTGCTGGCTGATAGTCATTGATGTTGCGGACATCATTGGTCCTTCACCAAGAGTACTTTTAGATTCATTGAATGCCCATGTACCGGAAAAATCAGGCTGGGCAGATAAACTTCCCGAAAGAAGACTTAATGATACAACTGCAAACAAAACAGGTAACGAAATATTCAAGACTCGTTTACCAGAACCGGAATTCACTTTGCTTTTCATTGTGCTAATAGTTTTTTATTAATAATGTTGATAAAATTAACAAATATCAAAGGACGATTGCCTGGCTTTAGAATTAATGTCAAAGTTTTATTTAGGTTAAAGAACCTTCCGGAATATTTCAGCAGGCGAAATCATCCGGACAGCATTTTCATTTCTTTACAGAGAACCTGTAAATGGTCCGTGATTTGAACTTTTCCCCGGGACTAATAACTGTGGAAGGAAACCCTGGTTGATTAGGGCTATCCGGATAATGCTGACTCTCGAGGCAGAAACCTGATCTTGGCCTGAACTGTTTCCCTCCTGTTTCAGTCTGCTTTTTATACATAAGTCCGTTGCCGGTATAGAGCTGCATGGCCGGCTGGTCTGTCATCATTTCCAGCATCCGTCCGCTGACAGGATCATAAACCACAGCATCAACTTTTTCCTTATTGTCAAGGACGTAATTATGATCATATCCTGAAAAAACCGAACCCTCATAGGTATCTCCTATCCTGGATCCGAAAGTCCGGGCTGAAGTGAAGTCGAAGGGTGTGCCTTCGACAGGACGTAACTCTCCGGTCGGGATCATTGTTGAATTCAAAGGAGTATATGCGGATGCCTTAAGAGTCATTTCATGATCGAAAATATTACCGTTCCCGGCGCCATGCAGGTTGAAATATGCATGATTGGTTACATTGATAACACTTTCCCTGTCTGTTGTTGCGGTGTACTCGATAATAATCTCATTCTTCCTGGTCCAGGTGAAGACTACTTCAATATTGATTGTACCCGGGAATCCTTCTTCCATATCAGGACTCACATAGGAGAACCTTACGGCGGGCTTGTTTTTATTATCTATTATTTCAGCATTCCAGACCTTCGCGTACCAGCCGCGGGGTCCTCCGTGAAGAGTATTGGGTCTGTTGTTTACGGGGAGAGTATACTCCACACCGCCAAGGCTGAATTTTCCGTTGGCTATCCTGTTGGCATATCTTCCTACAGTTGCTCCGCCAAATGAATCTCTTAATATCGATTCAAGAACATTGGAACCGAGAACAACGTTGTCAATTTTCCCGTTTTTATCAGGAACATCCACTCCCACGATCCTTGCGCCATAGTTCGTCAGCCTTAAAACATTGCCTGCCTTGTTCGTAAGTGTATAAAGATAAACCTCCGAGCCGTCATGAGGTCCGAGAAGTTCTTTTTTGACAGCGCCGGAATCTTCCCTTTGCTGATTGCTGAAGATCAGCAAGAAAAGCGAAATAATGAAGGATAATCTGATCATATGTATTACTTATTTAAGTCTTTATCAGGCACATTCTTCAAATTTAATTTAAAAGAACGCTGGAGCAATTCGATATAACAGAAATATATTCATCACCAGGAATTCAGATTCTGGGCAAAAATCCAAGCCTGTCTGGATTCCTAAAGCCGGAATGCTTATTTTTATCTTCTCATCTTTAATCAAAAGTATCAGACTGATGAAAAGAATTATTTGTTCAGGGGTGCTGCTGCTTTCAATGTTCAGCAGTAGTTTCAGTCAGGATTCAACTGCCCAGGACGACTGTCTGAAGGATGTAAAGGACAAACGTGGTGTAATGAAACCAGGGAAAGAAGGTTCCAGGTACACTGGCAGGTACCGTAATATATTCAGGGAGGCCGGCTACAGGCAGGCTGATATTGACGCAAAACTGGCTAAAGCTTACTATGATATTTTTGAAGGACCCGGAAAGGTCTATTTTGAGGTGGGCGATTCTATGGCATACATCACAGACATGAAGAATCATGATATCCGCAGCGAAGGACTTTCTTACGGCATGATGATAGCGGTTCAGCTGAACAAGAAAGAGGTATTTGACCGTATCTGGAAATATTCAAAGAAATATATGCAACATCAGAGCGGCCCACGCGAAGCTTATTTTGCGTGGAACCTGAAACCTGAAACAGGAGCACAGAATGCTGCAGGGTCAGCTTCGGACGGGGAATTCTATTTTGTCACCGCTTTGCTGTTCGCATCAAACCGCTGGGGTAACACAACAGGGATTAGTTATTATGGTGAAGCCAGGCGTATCCTGGATGCAATGTGGAGTAAAGACGGGACGGGCGGCGTTATGAATGTCATTAATGTGGAGCATAAGCAGATCACTTTCGTGCCTGATAAATTCGGATATGGCTATACGGATCCCTCATATCATCTTCCGGCATTCTGGGAGGTTTGGGCAGAATATGCCAAAGACGGCCATGAAAAATTCTACAGGGATTGTGCCGATACCTCGCGGGCTTTTCTTCACAGAGCCTGTCAATCTCTGACCGGATTAAATGCAGACCTGACAGATTTCAGCGGAGCCCCCAGAAAGCAGGGACGCATGGAAAGTGTTTTCCGTTATGACTCATGGAGGGTACCAATGAATATTGCAATGGATTATTCCTGGTTTGCCAGGGATGCGGAATGGCAGAAAGATTATGGGCGAAGGATCCAGAATTTCCTTTTTTGCAGAGGCATAGATACTTTTGAAGATCAGTTCAATCTCGATGGAACTTTGCCTCAATGGGTACTTCCTGCCGGTAAGGTCCAGAAACTCCGTCACTCACTGGGTCTGGTTTCAACAGCGGGAACTACGTCACTTATGGGAACTCAGGCAAAGAGCTGGAAATTTGTGGATGCTGTCTGGAATGCAAAACTTGAACCGTATGAAGACGGTTACTTCGATCCCTATTATGACGGATTGCTCTATCTCTTCAGCCTTATGCACCTGAGCGGAAATTACCGGTTTATAACACCGGGTATGCAATAAAACCTAATCAAAAAAGGCTGTAATTGATTTTTTTATTAGCCCATTCGATGAAGTACTTCATATTTGGGGCATCTGTATGTCCACCGTCGTGCTGGCGCCAGGCAAGCTCTCCATCCAGCATACCCGTATTGTAAGGAGGCATTACTTCTGTTTTGTAATTATTTGAAATACCTAAATCTTTTGCACCCAGGAGCTTGAATACAACTCCGGCAGCCACGGTTGCCATATAGCTTCCCTTCTGGTCGAGCCATTTTGCGTCGCCCTTTTCCGGTACACCGTAACTGATGAAAGTAAGCCTCGGGGCACACATGGCTATAAGACTGTGAGAATCCACGCTCAGCTGGCCTGCGTTTCCGGCTCCTGATGCTGATTCGGCGGCACCATATTTCAGATAATTCCCTGCCATCCAGTGATATTCTCCGGACCCGGTAAGGTTCTCTACTGCTTCGCCGAAATTACGCCGGTGCAGAGTGGCTCCTCCCTTGCCTGATGAACCAATCAATCCCAGGGCAAACCGGTCTTCAAAAGCAAGCGTGACTAGAGCTGCCTTACCATAGCGTGAGACGCCCTCGATACCGACATGTTTGGCATCCACGGCAGGATCAGTTTCGAGGTAATCGAGTCCACGGGCGGCACCCCAGGCCCAGGCCCTGAGTGAACCCCAGTCATCCGGTTTACGGGGCTGTCCCTTATTTACGAGCCCGATAATGCCTTTGGTTAATCCGGCCCCATTGTCAGCCTGTATGCTTGAAGGGTCAATCATTGCATAACCCCAGCCTGCCATTAGAAGCTGTTGCGTTGAAGGGGGATCGGTATTAGCCTGGCTTCCCATTCCGCCAAAAGGAAAAGCAGCAGCTTCCCGCGTAAAGGGATTATATGCCTGGTATTTTTCGAATATTGCTTTTACCTGAGGATCTCTTTCAGAAAGCAATTTTCTGAACGCCTGGTTTAATACTTCCATTTCATCAGGACCAGGCTGTGCGGGAGCAGGCAGACTTGCCCTCCCGAACATCATCAGCACAGGTACCGGTCCCTTGGCATTTGCCGGGGTAACCAGAACCATCGATATGTTTACATCTATAAGAGGGTATTCCGAATTATCGACATGCCCTGTGAGTTTTTTTGCAATAACCGGAATAAAACCAACATACTCTCTCTCTGAAATATCCACATTCCATTTAACACCGGGAATTTTCTCCGGCAGGCGGCCATAGACTTCCTTTTCCATATCTTCCCTGATCTCAGGGCGCCTTTGACTCCACCAGATATCAGGTGTCGTAACCTTCTGCCCGTTTTTCAATGTAAGTAAATCGGGCAGATCAGGATAGGGCGTTGCCAACGACTCATCATAATTGGCATGGTCAGGTGCTGATTCGTTGCCGCTTGGTCCCGGGCGAAGACTTTTTATCCCGAGCTGATCCATCATATTCCGGTGATCCTGCTCAGTCGTGAACCCGGCGGGAGCACCGTCCTGCGGGTCAGAACCGCCTGCCAATGTTGGCTCAAACACGACCCTGTATGTCTTGATTATACCCTTGTAGTCAAATTGCACAACAGCTGTTCCGGTTATTGATTCCGCCTGGGCTACAGTCACTTTTACATCCTGATCGCTCACTGATGCAGATACGGAAGGTATCCCGGAGAAATTTGACGGAATTTTATAAGTAGCCTCGTATAAATCATAACCTGTAATCCCGTTGGCATTTGTAGACCTGAGCGGAGTGGCCGGCATCTCAATTTCAACTCCGTTGACACTGATGCTTACCGCAGGGGTGGCCGGACGGTCGATTTTATTTTTCTTCGAGCTAAATCCAAGTCCGGACAAATCGAAAAGAGCTTCCTGATCAGGACCTTCGGCAACAAGGAAAACAACATGTTTTTTATCAAGCCTGTCAACGAACGCAGAAACGTCTGTCGTGAACCTTGTTATCTCCTGTGAAGAATTAGCTGGTACAATTATTTCACCGATCTTTTTGCCTTTCCATGTATTATTAGCCCATGGTCCGTCGAGCCAGACATTGACTTTGAATGCCTTTTTTGTCCTTGGCGTCAGGAACAGGTTAAATGCTGTTTTGTTACCGGGCCTGGTCCCTTTGAAGGCTTTCAACCCTTTCATGGCTTTATCAAGACCTCCGAATCCAAAGTACTTGTAGCCTATGATGTGACCGTTCTCAACATTCGTTACGGGCATATCGTTATCCCATATATCCCACGAATCCTGCTGGCTGCCCGTTTGACAGATAACATGCATATCCGGCAGAGTAATACTTATAGGGATCGAGGCCGTATATGTGGAAACCTTCCGAAGTTACTTCGGCTCCGGTATATTCATTTCCCTGGCTATCCTTTGCGCTCAAGGTATTATCTTCCGAATATGGGTCATATCCCCTGATCGTGACCTTTCCGCCTTCAGCTACCGGTTTTTCATCCCATGAAACTGTTACCGGGGCCACCATCGGCTGGCGCGCGTATCCGTAACCTCTCGGTGCCCTGTGATAGAACACATACCACTGGTCGTTGATCAGCTCGATGCTGCCGTGAGTATTGTGTCCCGAGTAACTCGTCATCAGTGTTATACCTTCCTTATCCGGCACCGGTGCCCGTGAGTCCACAAGAACCCCGCCGCTTTTCCATGGGCCCAGCGGAGAGTCGCCGTAGGCATAACGCAATGCCGAGTTGGTGCTGCTCAGGCCGTAGTCAGGGCCTGAATAACCGCTGTAAACCCATACATATTTATTTCCAATCATGCGAATGGAAGCGGCCTCGAAAAAGTTGAACGAGCCAAGGTTTTCATCCTGATAGACGCTGGGATATACAGTACCTTCCGGGTCTCTCAGGACACCGTACCTGGAGCTTGCAGGAATAAAATAGCCAATGGACTGGGTTCCGGGCCTGAGAGAATACATAGTGTTCTGATCCAGCTGACCGGCTGACGACCTTTGGAATCCCCAGAATCCGTACGCCCGGAAGCCGATCTCATAATCAGGATCTTTCGGATCGGTTATGTATTCAATAAATACTGCCGGATCGAACCCCATTATACTGCCCGGTAATGTGCTCATCCCGTCGTCAGTCATGTTAACCGGGGTAAAGGGACCGTCCGGGCGGCTTCCTTTGGCCACCATGGCTTCCCTGTTCCGGCCGCGGCTGTGAGGGTACAGATAGTATTCCTTCGTGCCGTCCTTTCGCTTCACCTCAACCAGGTCGGGTGCGTACATGACATCCCACTGGCCATCAACGGGGTAGGTGAAAATGGGGCCCTCATCACGCCAGTCTGACAGGTCCTCCACCGGTGCCGACCATGCTCTGATGTCAGGTNNGGGCTCACCGTCTGGCAGATGTTCCCATAACGGCAGGTACGGATTACCTGATGTACGATGGGATAATTTGGATACCAGGGTGTCGCTTTTCGACTGATCGTTGTCTTCGCCTGATGCGTTTACTGAAAACAGTAACGTAGAAACAATTAGTAAGATTACCTGCGGCCTTTTCAAAACAGACATGGTTTTATTCATTTTTGAGCTTATTTATTGCACTTCCGACCTCCTGATCACTTCCGAAGAACCGGCCATCCTTCAAGCCTGTGAGTTGCCGGCAAACCCTGAGTTCCTCACCCTCAATGGAAATATTCTTCTCTCCCGCCCTGTGACGGTTCAGAATATTGGTCATTATATTGAATTCCCGTCTTCCCAGCTTGTACCTGCGGAGGATTAGCAGAGCGAAAATCAGGAACGCGAAGGGGACGGCGCAGAACAGAATCCGGATACCCCAATCTGTTACAGGTGAGATATTTCCTGTACTGACAGCCTCCTTGCTGTAGCCGATCACATCCAGCGCAATACCAAGCACACCCACTACCACCCCTCCTGAGAGTTTACGAAGGAAAGTCGATACACCTGAATAGAGCCCTTCCCTTCGGCGTCCGGTAATAAGTTCATCCACATCGGCTATGTCGGGCAGGGCAGACCATGAGAAGAGATTAAGTCCAGCACTTCCCACACCTATCAGGGAGCAAGTGGAGATTATAATAAAACCCGGTGTGGCGTTCGAAAAGAATACGACGGCAATACTGGCAGCAATCCACACTCCGGCGGAGATATATGCCGGAGTTGTTTTGTCAGTTTTCAGAGCCACCTGCGAGAATATGCCGATGAAAACGAGCTGCGTAGCAAGGATAGATCCCATGATCGGGACGAAAAGTTCCTCTCTCTGTAAAGATACCGTCAGGAAATAAACAGCCAGTGTCATCACGATATCAATAGCCATCTGACAAAGGATGAATACAGTTACATAAGTACGAAAGGAACGATTCTTAAGTACGGTCAGCCAGTCCTTAAAACTGACTGCGGGAATAGGTTTCATCTCATTCTCCCATGTACCAAGGAATACTACCAGCCAACAAATGGCGAATACTGCTCCAAAGGCAAGACCCATTATAAGGTAAGCCTGTTTGGGGTCTGCGAAGGCGCCGGTGATAAGCGCCGGAACAGTGGCACAAATAATGGCAGCAGCAGCAGAAAAACCAAGGCGCATCCCCGTGAATGAACTACGCCTGTTATAGTCCCTTACCATGTCTGACAGGATTGCATTGTAGGGAACCATGACTATTGTGAATGCAGTGGAAAAGAAGATATAAGCCAGGGTATAGTATATGAATCTGGCAGTTGTACCTGTGATTCCAAACCCATACCAAAGCATTACCCAGGAGAAGAAAACAGGGAGGCTGCCCAGAAGGAAATAAATGCGGCGACGGCCAAAACGTGATCTGGTTCTGTCTGATAACTGCCCCATAAAAGGGTCGGTAATTGCATCCCAGGCTTTCCCGATGAAAACGATGATGCCGGCGCTGGTTCCGGAGAATCCCTCCACATTTGTCAGGTACACAAGAAATAGTAACCCTACAATTATAAAGGATCCGCCACCGTAAATATCACCACTGGCATAGGCTATCCTGCTGAATAGTTCTTTTCTGCTTTTCATGACCCTGTTTTCCTTTCGTAGTATTCATCACGGATAAGCCGGATGGCCAGCACCCATTTCATCATCATTCTTACATCATCCAGCACAAAGCGGCGGATTTCAGATCCGCTTGCGATCTCGAAGTACTCACCTGCTGCAAAGGGCACCATAAGGATATCTTTCATATTAAAATAAAGGGTTTCTGTTCTCTCAAATACTTTCCCTTCGTAGATCAGAGCTTCCCGGGTTAAGCTTAGGGTTCCGTGTCCCATATCCTGATAATCATACTTCCCCGGTTCATTCCATTTGAGTAACGTGGTAGTGGTTAACCTGAAATCCGGATTATGAATTTCGGTTAAAAGGCTCTCTTGCTGGAAGTCATACCAGTTATCAAAACCATCAAACACAATGCTGTCATCCTTTCCGGGTTCAAAGAACAGTTTGCTGTTCACAACAGCTTCATTGCCACAGCTGAGACAAAAAAGCCTGTTCCCCTTTGAGCGCAGACTGAATTCGGCATTGCATCCGGGACATTTATACAGTACAAGTTCGGCACCTTCGGCCAGATGGCTTCCCCTGAACGTGACGTTATGCTTTCGCTGCCAGCGGTAGTCATCAAAGTCGATGGCGCCAACCAGCCTGCGGTAAATAATATCTTCGGAAAGGTTGTCCAGCTCCTCACTTGCAAACAATCTGGTAACTGTGGCATCCATCTGTCCCCTGCGAATTCTTTTTGTCCATCGGGGACGGGTCAGATAACCACCGTTAACCTGTACGGCGACCACGGGTATTTTAAATGTCTTTATAAGTTTTGCTATGCTGGGGGCGGCAAATCCCCCCGGACGACCCTCATTTGATAAGCACCCATGGGGAAAAATACCTATGATACGACCAGAATTGATAACATATTTCGTTTTGAGTATAGCCTGGTTATCCCTGGTAAATTGATTTTTGGAAATAACACCCATTAATCCCAGCAGGAATTTCAGAACACGATCCCGAAATAAATTGTAGGCTGCAATGTAATTAATCCTTCTCGGAAAAAGCGCAATTGAAACGGTACAGAAGTCAAGCCAGCTTGTGTGTCCTGCAATAACAAAAAAAGGGGGCTTTATACCCTTTATTGCAGAGCGGTCAACCCGGAGTCCAAGTACCCACCGGAAATACAAACCGGCAAAGAAGCAAACAGCATAATACAAAAATGCATTGGGTTTAGGGACAATGGCTTCTTTCTTTTTTGGCATTGAAACAGGCTTAAAATGCTTACATTTTGTTTTTTACCACTTGTTTTTGCGATGCCAGAGGTGAGATTGGAATATAAATATACGGATATTTATCAGTGATCAGGGCAAAGGCAGGTTTTTTTGGCACGAGACAGCTGCATGGATTTTCCCAATAGTGTAATGGGGAATAATTTTTATCCTTTCTATACCATTGAAATGCTCTAATGAGGTTCTTACTTCAATTTTACTTCCTTTCTCTTCCATGAAAATCCGGAGGCTCTGCATAATACCATTTTCATGAGCAAGCCGGAGGATTGAGAGGCAGGATCCGATGCATCAACCAAGCTTCCACCTGATGAATTCTTCTATACCCTTCCTGAAATCATAAGAGGGATGATAATCCAGTTCCTTCCTTGCCTTGCTGATATCAGCATACGTTGCATTCACGTCTCCGGCCTGGGGTGGCAGAAACTCTTTAATCGCCTTTTTGCCAAGGACATCCTCGATTGTTTCAATTACCTCCGTAAGTGACACCCTCCTGGATTCCCCGATGTTGTAGATATTAAATCCTTTCAGGTGGCTGATGGAATTGCTGATCCCCTTAAGTGCATCATCAATATAGGTGTAGTCCCTGAATGTATTTCCGTCACCGAATACTTGTACAGGCCTGTTATCAATTATTTTGCTGGTAAAGCTGTGTATGGCGAGATCAGGCCTTTGCCCGGGACCATACACGGTAAAAAAGCGAAGGCAGAAGATTTCAAACTGATATAAACTGTGATACGTACTGCAAAGCAGTTCGCAGGCTCTTTTCGATGCTGCATAAGGCGAGATCGGGTTGTCAACCGGATCTGATTCCGAGAATGGGATCTTTGAGTTGTTCCCGTAAACGGAGGAACTGGATGCAAATATCATCCTGGCCACACCTGAATGCCGCATCGTTTCCAGAAGAGTCAGCGTTCCTTTTAAATTCACATCATAATAAAGGAACGGGTCTGCAATTGACGGCCGGACACCCGCCATGGCAGCTAAATGAATTACCAGCTCCGGCCTGGCTTCTCTGAATATGTCTTCCATCCCGGCTTTATCCCTGATATCAGCCCTGAAAAGCCGGAAGTCTTTCCTCTCCATGAGATCCGATATGTTTTTCTCTTTTATCAGGGGATCGTAAAAATTATTAAAATTATCAACACATACAATCTTATGACCTGACTTAAGCAGGTATTTACAGAGATGTGATCCTATAAATCCTGCTCCTCCGGTAACGAGTATGCAGCTTTTGTTCTGTGGCGCCATTTAAGTACTGATATCTGATTTTAGGATAAGAACCTTCCGATGATTGGAGGCAATGAAATTAAGAATTTCCTTTAAAATTCAGTGACCGCGTCAGTTTCTTTGTATGAAAGTTGAACTCCGGAACAGATTTTTTTCCCGCCCTCGGCATTTTTTTTATACCTTGTGGCGGTTTTGAAGAAAATGAAAGACTCATTATAGTCAACTTTCCCTGAAAGGAACATAAGTTTGTCCGGGGTATGTTAAGCTCTCCTTTAAAACTTAAGCCTGTTATTTACGGCCTTTTTATCCTGGCCGTCTTGCCGATTTGTGTTTTTCGCGATTTCACCCTGGCTAACGAACTGCGGTACCTGAGCATCGCCGATGAAGCGCTGAGGACCGGTTCCATCTTCACTTTTACAAACCATGGCGCTGACTACGCCGACAAACCTCCTCTCTATTTCTGGATTATTATGGCTGGCAAGCTGATTTTCGGGAAACACAGCATGCTATTTCTTGCTATGTTTTCTATTGTGCCTGCACTGGTAATTCTTCATGTTATGGACATTCGGGTCAGAAATCTCCTGACCCGCAATGAGAGGCTGCTTGCACAGATGATGCTTATAACCAGCGCCTATTTCCTGGGACCTGCTGTCTTTCTTCGCATGGATATGCTGATGTCCATGTTCATCGTTCTGTCCCTGGATTCCTTTTTCAGGATGTACAGCGGAAGCGCCAGAAAACGCTATTCATGGCTTTTCCCGGTTTATGTTTTCCTTGCTCTCTTCACAAAGGGCCCGGTCGGTATAATTGTCCCTCTGGTAACTACTTCGGTTTTCCTCATCATCAAACGGGATCTTAAATCAATCGGCCATTACTGGGGATGGAAAACGCTGTCAATAATCGTAGTGCTGTGCGGAATCTGGTTTGCAGGTGTCTACATGGAAGCCGGAAGCCAGTATCTTGAGAACCTTCTGTTCCACCAGACTTATGGCCGTGCAGTAAATTCATTCCATCACAGCGAGCCGTTTTACTTTTATTTTGTGTCAGTCCTTTATTCGCTCTTCCCCTGGTCGCTGCTGATTATCGGGACCGTAACCTTCGGTCTGATTAAAAAACTCACAAACAGCGACACTGAACGGTTTTTCCTGGTTGCTTCCCTCTCTACCTTTACCGTACTGTCTCTCTTCAGCTCGAAGCTTGACATCTACATGCTGCCCGCTTTCCCGTTCTTCGTGTACCTCACTGTATTGTGGCTTTCAAGGAGCGGCGTTAAAATGTGGATGGTTCTGCTTACCGCGTTCCCAGCCTTCATTTTCTCACTGGCTCTTCCCGGAATCATTCTTGCTTTCAGACAATATCTGCCCGAGGAAAATAACATTTCGGTGCTTCTCATTCTGGCAGGTGTCATTTTATCTCTTTCAGGCCTCCTGACATTGTGGTTCCTTTTTAAACGCAATCTGAACAGCGCGATAACAGCCCTGTCTGCCGGAATCCTTCTTACAATCTTTACTGCTGGATTCGCCGTTCCTAAATACAACCATCTGATCGGCCCTGGGAACCTGTGCAAAAAAGCTTTGGAAAGAACAGGCAGCAGTGACATTTCAAATTTCTATTACTGCAAGGGGTTCCGCGGTGCTAATCTGGACGTATACCTGGGTAAAGAACTCCGCATACTTGAAATAAAAGATCTCTACGCACCCGAAGGGACGATTGAAACACCGGCTGTCATCTTCATCGGGAACAAAACTGTCGGACGGAATGATTCTTTAAAAGTATATTTGGAAGGAAAAAATGTTTACCGGTCCGGCAGTTACAGTTTTGTTGAAATTGAATGATCTGAACTTAAGCATATTAGCATGGACTATAAGCTGACAATTATCGTTCCTGTATATAACGAAGAAGGGAACATTGGAAGGCTGCACAGGGAACTCTCCGCGTTTCTTGATTGCTCCGCCATGAAAGCCAAAGTCCTGTTTGTCAATGACGGGTCTCACGACAGCAGCCTGCAGAAAATCAGGGAGATCTGTGAAAGCTCAGACCACTTCTCCTATTGCTCATTTGACCATAACTATGGTTTAAGCGCTGCGGTTAAGGCCGGATTTGATTACTCTGATACTCCCTGGACGGGTTATATGGACGCTGACATTCAGACTACTCCGATGGATTTCAATAAATTACTGGAATTCATTGATGAGTACGACCTTGTTACGGGAGTCCGGCTTGACAGGCAGGATTCTTTTGTAAAAAACATCTCTTCAGTGATAGCAAACAAAATCAGAAGGGCTTTTACCCACGACGGGATGGATGATACCGGCTGTCCGTTGAAAATCATCCGTACTGACGTTGCCAAACGGATTCCGATGTTTAACGGATTGCATCGCTTCCTGCCTGCCATGGTGTTACTGCAGAACGGAAAAATCAAGCAGGTACCCGTACGTCATTTCCCGAGAACCGATGGCAAATCAAACTTCCACCTCTGGAACCGCCTTCTGGGACCGCTGATGGACTGCTTTGCATATGTTTGGATGAAAAAAAAATATATAAACTACAACGTCGAGGAATCCGGTAGAATTCTCTGATCATTGCTTATGAGTAACTGGATTATTTACTCGATCGGGTTTCTGGCACAATTACTGTTCTCCAGCCGTATTCTTCTGCAATGGATTGTCTCTGAAAGACATAAAAAAGTCCTGGCGCCTCAGCTTTTCTGGGAGATCAGCCTTTTCGCTTCAGTGCTTCTTTTCGTTTATGGGTACCTCCGTGATGACTTTGCGATAATGCTGGGACAGGTTATCACTTATTATGTCTATATAAGGAATATTCAACTCGAGCACCAGTGGAAAAAATTCCCTGTGCTGCTGAGGATTTTTCTGTACTTCTTTCCGACCATTATTTTCATATATGGCTATAACAATAATATCATCGATAAAGCCAACTTCTTTAATAAAGAAAATATCGGGCCCGCGTTGATGACGCTGGGAATAATCTCCCAGGTGTTATTCACCCTTCGGTTTGTTTACCAGTGGATCTACTCGGAAAGAAGAAAGAAATCGACCCTGCCCCTGGGTTTCTGGCTACTGAGTCTCACCGGATCATTGCTGATTTTCATTTACGCGATCTTCAGAAAAGACCCTGTTCTGTTTATAGCGCATCTTTCAGGTATGGTAGCATATTCCAGGAACATTTACATTCTGAAGAGGTATGGGGCATGAAGTTAAGGTCGGAAGTCTGAAGGTCGGAGGTCGGAAGTTAAAAGGGCTGAAGGTCGAAGGGTGTCTCGTCCTAGAAAAACCTTACACATTTGGTTAGTAATCCTGATTTCAGGATTTAAAAGTTGCAACCAGGTTCTCGGTGCTTTCAATAAAACAAGTCTCTTTAATTAGCGGAATTTTTTGATGTGCATACTTGATCCATGTTGTTTTCAGTAGGTTGGCATCAAATGTTACCAGAATAGGGTATGAATTATTGCCAGAATACGGAATAAATTAACGCCAAAATACGGATTTAATTAACGCCAAAATACGGAATAAATTAACGCCAAAATACGGATTTAATTGACAAATTAATTAAATATCAATATCTTTGCTGGTGTGTATATTTAAGTAATGAAGACCTTGGAATACTTACCTCGTATTAGTGATCATCATCATCATCATCATCATCATCATGATCATCAGCCTGGTCGTCCAGATCAAAACATCCGGCAAAAGCATTAAGTAATGAGGAGGCCAGCTCATGATTTCCATCGGGATCGTCATGTCCTATCTCTATAATGCCGTTATTGTTGCCGTCAGCAGCGGCCCCAAGGTTCATCGCACCAAGATTTGATTTGATCTTGTCAAGGCTGATATTAATGTAAAACTTAATATCCTCCTGTGTAAGACTTACTGCTTGATCATCATCAAACTCTATTTCGATTTCTTCTTCCTTGTTAGTCCATAATTCAAATGGCATCCCATCTATGGTGCCTGCCACAAAAATGGAATGGCCCGCCATTTTAGCATTATCCAGATCGTGAGAGGGAGCTATATCGAGTTCAATCTCGTCAAAAGTCGCATAAGGAAGAGAGAAATTATCCAGCACCATACCATCCAAGACATCTTGAGACATAATATCAATGAGATACGGACCTTCAAATTCTATATCGTCATAGATGTCATCATCATCAAACTCATCATTATCATCATCGGAAGATTCGTATGATCCGTCAAACCCTGAAAAGCTTTCATCAAGCTCGAACTCAACTTCCCTGATGTTTATAAGAAATTCTTCGATGACTATGGCTGACAAGGCTGCAGATGAAGATTTAATTACGGTCTGAATGTCAGAAGATGCAGATTTAATAAGTGTTTCCGAGGACCGGATGTTTAGCTGTACATTCGTCCTGTTGCTCTCCTTCTGGCAAGAAGCAAGCAAGAGGACCATTACTCCTGCGATAACTAATAGGACTGTGATCTTTTTCATGATTCCAAGAGTTAATGTTAAGAAGCTGTTTTTCGTATTGTATTTCAATAATAAGACGAGAGAATAAAAAAAGGTTGCAATGAAACGGAAACTATTCTAAAAGAATTTGTAAGTAACCGTAATGTTTAGTCCTGCAGCAAAATTATTTGTGTTTTTAAAGAAGTTCGGCACACTGCCGTCGCCCTCAAAAATATTGACAAAATTGTAGTTGATTCTGATACCTGGACTAATTACTACATTGTAAATCAATGGTATATCCAACCTATAACCCAGCAACAGTCCATAGTCATAATTACGGTAATCGTCTTTGACGCTGAACTTATGGCTCCCCTGAAATTCCTCCGCTGTACTTAATCCAGCAATGTAGCCTCCGATCATTGTATTTCCCGGGATCTTTTTGTGATCCCAGAGGTAAAATACCTGTAGCTTATAATAGTTCAGAATTATATTTCTGTCGACATAGCTAGCATTTATATACTGCTGATAATTTTGACCTGTCTCCGACCTCCATAAAAACTCCAGGCCAACGAAATGATTTTCCTTAAAGGCAAAAGTTGATGTCACCCCCAGGTCACTATGAAAGGTCAGCAGTGTGCTTCCCAGCTTTTTGGGGTCCAGGCCATTTCTGGTCTCATAGTTGATCAGCCACGTATTTTTACAGCTATAAACAAAACCCACATCAGCAAGCCTCAGAAATGATCCGGACGCCCTTCCTGATCCGTTTGTATTTATTCTCTCATGGGCAGCCATCGGAGACAGATCTGTCGCACAACTTATCGGAAGATTCATTTCTTCAGGCTGTGGAAGCTTAGTTCCGGACATGACTAATTCTGCACTCCTTTTCGTAAGATTTTCATCTATGGCCCTTTCAGTTAGTTCCAGGTCTGTTCTGATTAAATGCTCAGAAGTGTCAATGACTGTAACAGCCTCTGCAAAGTGCCCGGAAGGCTCTTCATGAACGATATTCTTTCTTTGCTTCTCTTGTTTAAATTCTGAAGCCGCATTTTTTTCGTTCCCGGCGGGTCCGTTTCCGACCGGCACCTGCTCTGACCTGGCGGGCGGTGCGATAGCCTGCTTATTAAAGTAATTAATCACCGCCAGAAGTATAAGTAATCCTGCAGCCGCTCCTACCAGAACTTTCAGGAACACCACCGGAGTGAATTTCTTCTTTTGAGGAATTCTGATGTCTAACTCTTTATATATATTATTCCATGTTTCTTCAAAATCAAGCCCTTCCTGTATATCTTCCCATACAGAATTCTCCTCTTCCACATCAACCTGCTGAAGCCATTTCAAGTATTCAATATCAAATTTGTCACTGCTCATTGCTTGCTCTGCTCATATTCATTAAGCCATTTTTTAAGGAGGTTTCTGGCCCTTTTGTATTGAGATTTTGAGGTTCCTTCGGAAATATTGAGCTTAAACGCGATTTCCCTGTGTGACAAGCCCTCTACGGCAAACAGGTTAAAGACTACCCTTGCTCCATCAGGGAGCTGCTTAATATAACGGAGGATTATATCATTCGTCAGTTCCTCGAATGAGAAGGTGCCTTTTTCATCTTCATCCGGCTCATCCGGCAACTCTTTTATATAAACAAGCCTTTTTCTTTGCCTGAAATAATCAATGGCTGTATTCGTAACTATTTTCCTTATCCAGCCTTCAAGCGACCCTTTTGAATCAAATTTTTCAAGACTGGTAAATACCTTAATAAAAGCCTCCTGCAGTATATCCTTTGTCTCATTTCTGTCACCACTGTATGAAAGGCAGATTTGAAACATTGTTTTAAAATACTTTTTATATAATTGTCTCTGCAGCTCCCGGTCATTCTGCAGGCAGCCTCTCAGCAACACCCGATCCTCCTGTTGTGAATTTCCGGCCATAAAGGTTATCCTTTTTATTCTCCTATTGTCAATGAGGTTGATTCCTCCATCCTGTTGAACACCGCCTGGTAAATCCGACTATTGACATATTTACTTAAGAAAATATAATTGACCCCATCAATTGCTCCAATATATGCCTCATTCATCATTGAGGGTGTAATAATTGAGAACCAATATGACGGGTCAAAGCTAAGGTCACCCGAATTTTCTGTTTTCTTGTCAAGAATTACTTCCATCTCGCCGTTCTTGTACATTGAGAAAAACTTAAAAGTCAGAGGATCATTGACCATAAGTATTAACTGTGCTGAAATTACAGTGCTGCTAAATTTTCCTTTGACCAGGATACACGGCTCAACTTCTTCCAGATAGTCTTCAATTATGGAGCCCAACTCTTCCTGAAGATCATCCAGATCATCATCTTCCTCCTGTAGTGATTGATACCATTCATTTATATCCTCAATCAGGTCATTTTCATTTTCATCAGGTTGAAAGACGAGTGAAAAAGATAATGGGTTGTAAACCCCCTGAGGTATGTCAAATTCTATTGTTTCATTTTGTGCATCCGCATATATGAGGAAGTTTTCACCTTGATCAAAGGTCCTGCTCATGAAAACATCATCACCTGTCTCCCTGTAGCCCTGAATATCTATTGACTTCAATGACACTCTTATTGAATCAACAACGAGAGTACCGTTCATTACCGGCACCTCAATGATAGAGAAGCTAAGGCCGAAATCAACAGGAAGGGTATAGTCTTCCTTATGACAGCCCCATGCTGTGGCTATTAAAAGAAGACAAACAATCCCTATTTTATTATTTATCATATTCTTAAATATCGTAATAGTTCAAATGCCACCATATGGATAAGACGTGAAGATACAGGACAAGTTGGATATTAGGTCATTATATTTTTTACACCATCAATAATACTCATTAAAAAAACAGGAACCCATATGTTAATGTCTTAGCCCTTGTTGATCTAATAATTCCAATCAGTGAGCATATTAAAAGTTTTGAAAAGAAGGATGATTACGTTTTTAAATCAATCCCTGATTGCAACTCTGACAAAAAATTCGATTTTCAGATTTCAAAAGTTGCAACCCTGAACCGTTGAAAAATAGTTTTTCTCATTCTCTCATCTGGTGGGGATTTCAGAATGTCATAAAATCGAGTAGGAGGAAAATGAAATAGGTTTCCTCCTATTTCATTTTCCGACCTCTCACAC
>MTKZ01077940.1_pt1 | contig 36245 bp, 26 predicted proteins | sample 1042781 | NCBI WGS metagenome assembly MTKZ01 (sample SAMN06212207, study PRJNA360539) | anaerobic digester metagenome | biome: Wastewater treatment plant; material: sludge; isolation source: anaerobic digester fed with sludge from wastewater treatment plant | place: Denmark: WWTP Viborg ...
CCGATATCAATTATGAGGATCAGACGGGGTTTGTGCGGATGGGGAAGGAAGGCAAGGACCGGTACGTGTGTATTGATGCTGAAACGCTTGAAATGCTGAAGACCTGGATTGGAGATAAGAAGCCCGCGGATTCGCTGTTTGATCTTTCGGCCAGGCAGATCGCCAGAATTGTGGAACAGGCAGCGGTGATAGCCGGAGTGGCGGAGAAATATGAGGGGATGAAGCGTCGCTTTTCTCCGCATTCGCTTCGTCACTCGTTTGCAACACACTGCTATGAGAACGGGATGAAGCTTTTTGTGCTGAAGAAGCTCATGGGGCACGAATACCTGGGGACAACGCTTATCTATGTGGATACGGCGATGGCCTTTGACCGGGAGGAGTATAAGAAGACGGGGCCGATGGGAGGGAATGACGGGCAGGTGGGAAGCGATAAAGAAGGAGGTCCGAAATGAGCAGAAAGAGACAGGAAGAAAGACCACAGTGGAAGCCGGTCAGCATGATGCCGATGATTGCGGCGGTGCTTGATGGGGAAGTGGAGAATTTCGAGGACCTTTACAAGACTCTGTGCGAGGCCAGAAAGAGGCCCCACGTGATGGATGATATGACGATGGATCGCGCTATTAATAATCACAGGGAATACCTGGAAGAGGCATGGGTTTACGATGAGCAGATTGACCGGTGGAGAAAAGAGGAGCTTACCGATGGACAGCGCCGGGAGATAGAGCGGCTGACCGGGCAGATGGTGAAATACCGGAAGCTTTGCGAGGGAATCATAGCGGTGTCGGAGGAAATCAGGAAGGGGACGATCAACAGGATTCTGGAGATGAGCGATGAGGAGGTTGCGATGGCTGTCCTGACAGGGAAGCTGAAGCTGCCTGAATTTTGAGAAAAGGGTATGTTCTGAGGTTTATTGCGAAGGCGATAAAGGAGGACTGAAAAGAGCGTGGGTATGAAGATTTTTCCTTATGTCAATCTCTTCGGGAGGGAGTCGATGGCGGAGACCCGGGTGCTTTCGATACGGGGAGATGAGGTGCTGCCAGATGATGAATATGTTCTTCTGGAGGCGTATTGTGTTGATCCCCGCTGTGACTGCAAAACAGGGTGGATCACTGTGCTTGCCCGGCGCAGGGAGGTATGTGTGGTGGTGCTGCATTTCAGGCTGTTTCCAGAGGATAATCAGATGCGCATTGAATTCACCGGGCCGGTAAAGGCTCATGCGGAAAGGGTGCTGGAGATGGTATCAGAGATGCTGAGAGAAGATAAGCACTATTTTGCGCTTGTGAAGTCGCATTATAAGAATACGAAACAGGAGGCAAAGAGAAGGACCAAAAAGGGAGAGGCTATGCCCAGTCTGAAACCGGAGGATTTAGTGCTTCACGGTGTTGATGGCAGGGCACACAGGGATTTTATACGGTTGAATTGACTTTGGAAACTGGGCCTGCTTTGCCGGTGCCCTGGCGTCCTATATGTGGTTCAGCGCGGGACAGAGGACAGGCGAAAAGATGCAAGAATCGGCACTCAAGGAGAGGGAATGAAAAAGAAAGAGAAGCTGTTGCAGAAGCTTGAGAGCTTAAAGAGAAAGACCTGGAAGCCTGTGGTAAAGAAGGGCGACAAAAGGCTCACTGCGTCGAAATTTTCCGGGACACCTTATTTTTTGAGCGGAGAAGAATGGCCTCTCTGCGGGAATTGTAAGAGGCCGATGCAGCTTTTTGTCCAGTTGAATATCGCAGAGCTTCCCGAGGAATTCAGGAGCTTATCTGAAATGCGGGATGGATTGCTTCAGATGTTTTACTGCGTGAGTAAGAATCCTCCGTGCTCGGTTGACTGTGAGGCATATAATCCATTCTCCAGAAGCTCTCTTGTAAGGATGGTGAAGATTGTCGGTGAAAATGTTGACCTGGATAATGCCTCTTCAGGAGGACAGTTGACTTTTGAGAGAGATAAGTCGAAGAAATACTTTCCGGCAAAGACAATTACGGGATGGGAAGAGATGGAAGACTATCCCATGTATTACGAGATTGAGAGACACGGTATTTTGTTTAGTAAAGAGGAGGAAAAGCTGTTTCAGGGTATGGATTTTCCGGCACAGGGTGAGAAGCTTTACGGATGGCCTTACTGGGTTCAGGATATTGAGTATCCTGATTGTCCTTTGTGCGGAAAGAAGATGGGGTTTATCTTTCAGGTTGATTCGCAGGACAATCTGCCTTATGAATTCGGGGATTCAGGGTGCGGGCACATCTTCCAGTGTGGCGAGCATAAGGGGACACTTGGTTTTGGGTGGGAGTGTTGCTGAGGGCTCAGGGATAAGAAATAAAATGGGGGTGGAATTTAGATGATTAAAAAAGCACGTTCGAATGCCGAGGGCTCTGAAGACCAGAAGATAAATTTATGGACTTTGACCCTGTTGGACGGGTTCTTTTTGAAGTGGGAGAATGCACTTGATGATACTTTCACTGTAGATGAAAATTTTCACTTTGCTTCTTTCATTAATAGAGCAAAGCTGAATCGAAGAACCCTTAGTAAATGGCTGAGGAAGAATTCCAAAGAATTGGGATTCGAAGCGAGCAAAACTGATTTCAAGGAGATGGTAGATAGCTTTTTATGTCTATTGCGCCATCATTTGGACACTATTGGTAATTTTGTATTGATAGGCAGGCACCAGATAGAAAGAGCGGAATACGAACGATTCATATTTGATGAGGTTAAAATACATAACATTTGCAGCAGCGCCCCGAAATGTGCGAAGATAACATTTGAGCAGGATAAGAAGGAAATGGATATTCGTCGGATCATTTTTGATTTTGTAGAAGAAATGATGGCGCGGATAAGACTTTTCAAGAAAGGGAGAGTCGGTTTTCGCACGGTGCTAACAGGATTTCAGGAAAAACAGGAAGGGAAAATACATTGGGGAAGCAGTACTTTGCCGCACTATATTTCCTGGGACTTTGAAGGCTGTGATGATTTTTATACATTGAACAAAGAGGAAGCAGAGGAATTCAGGGATTTTTATAATCTGACAAAGGAATTTCCATTGCTAAAGATACCTGCTTATTGGAATTTTTATAGATCTTATCATCAGCCATATCTTTCTCTTAGATTCCTGGACCTTTGCCTGGCGCTGGAAGCCCTTTTGGGCGATGGTGGAGATAATCTCAAGTATAAGATTGCTATGCGGGGCGCATATATAGCCGGACTTATAAAAGAAAATGAAAATTCAAATTTTGGAGCCCAAGCGTTCGATTTCTTGAAAAAGGTCTATGACGAGCGCAGTAAGTTGGCGCATGGTGGGAAAAGCGATATATGGGATTATAAAGCCGATTTCAAGATGAGGATAAATACAAAGCTTTCCACTGGCGAAAAAGATAAATATAAAGAGCGGGTTTTGAAAGAACAGGAATTGGTCAAAACAACAACAGAATATCTGAGAAGCTTCTTAAAAGAAGGATTGCTCCGCCAAGACTTTTTGGAAAAGATACTATCGCCAAAAAGGGATGACAAAAGTCCATTTGTGACCTATATTGATAAAAAGATAACCTTATTATTTACTGAGGGAAATAAGCCAGAGAGTGAACCAGGAAAGGGCAGCAAGTAAGGATTATAAGGAGATTATAAGGAGACATCTATATGCTGGTGGATAAAAAGGCTCTCCCCATCGGGCAAAAGATTTCACTGCCGGGGCATTTTGATGAGATGGTGGTGCTTGAAGATGCCAGGCAGATTGGAAATGGCTATGAATGCAGGGTGAGGTTGCCTGATGGAAGTCTGGAAGAGGCGGTGATTTCGGCAGAGGAAGCTGAGGAGATATGGAAGACGGTTCATGGGTTAGAGGAAGCATATAGGCCGGCTGATGCGGAAAAGATAGGGTTACTGATAGAGTCGGCGCGTATTCGATTGGCTTATGCATATGATCGGCAGTTTGCGGTGAGCATATCGGGGATAAGGACGCTGCCTCACCAGATTGAAGCGGTGTATCAGAAGATGCTTCCCCAGCCGCGGCTGAGGTTTCTTCTTGCGGATGATCCGGGTGCGGGAAAGACGATAATGGCGGGGCTTCTCATAAAAGAGATGAAGCTGAGAGAGGCGATTGAGAGGATATTAATCTTGTGCCCTGCGCCGCTTACAATACAGTGGCAGGACGAAATGCTCCGGTGGTTTGGTGAATCCTTTGATATGGTGTTTTCTGCAGTGGACCAGCACCAGCTGACAAATCCCTGGCAAAGATGCTGCCAGATAATAGCCTCGATAGATTATGCGAAGCAGGAAGATGTGAGGGAAAGAGTATGGGAGCAGAACTGGGATCTGATAATTATTGATGAGGCGCATAAGTGCTCCGCGAGGACGGTCTCCGGAGGACAGGACAGAGAACTTAAGGTAAGGCCCACGAAGCGATATGAGCTTGCGTTCAAGCTTGCAGATAGAGGGGATCATATCCTCTTGCTCACTGCAACGCCGCACCATGGAGATGATGATAAGTTTGCGCATTTCCTGCGGCTGATTGATCCTGATCTTTTTGTTGAGCCTCATCATCTTGGAGAGCAGTCTGCCTCGGTGAGGAAAGATATTTTCAGGCTGGGCGAGAACTGCCCCTGGGCTCTTCGGCGGCTTAAGGAGGATCTCAAGGATCTTGATGGGAAAAGGTTATTCCCTGATCGGCACGCCAACACTGTCACATTCAAACTCAATTCTGAAGAGTATGCGCTCTATAAGGAAGTGACTGCCTATATAAATCAGTTTATCCCGCAGCAAACCGGACAAAGGCGGAGCTCGGCTGCTCTTGCAAGAACGGTGCTTCAGCGAAGGCTTGCGAGTTCAGCGTGCGCTATACACGAATCTATAAAGAGGCGCCTGAAGACACGTAAGGAGCTTCTTGAGAAACTGGAACAGATGACGCCAGCGCAACTGGCAAAACATTTTGAAAAAATGCAAGGGAGAATGCCTGATACGGAGGTAGAAGATGATGATCTGGATGAAAAAGGGCAGGATGATCTGCTTGATGATTATGCCTGTTCTCTTGAATTGGAGCGTATAAGGGCTGAGATTTCGGTGTTACAGGATCTTGAGGAGAAGGCCTGCCGTGTTCGGGAAAATGCAAATGATTCAAAGCTCCAGGCGCTCAGGGAATGCCTCGCCAGGGCGCAATTCTCGGAATTGAAGGATGGGAGAGGAAAACTTTTAATTTTCACGGAGCATCGTGATACGATGAATTATATAAGCGCTCATCTTGAGAAGTGGGGCTATTCGGTTTGTAATATTCACGGCGGGATGAATGTTCATGAGAGAAAGAGGGCACAGGAGACATTTCGCACAAAGGCGCAGATTTGTGCAGCAACGGAAGCGGCAGGTGAGGGGATAAATCTCCAGTTCTGCCATCTCATGATTAATTACGATATGCCCTGGAATCCCACGCGGCTTGAGCAGAGATTGGGACGTATTCACCGGATCGGGCAGGATAGGGATGTGTATGTATTCAACTTTGTGGCCACTGATTCTGAGGATGGGCAGCCGGTGATAGAGGGAAGAATACTCAATATTCTACTGGTCAAGCTGGAACAGATGAGGGCGGCTCTCCACGATAGAGTTTTTGATGTAATTGGGGAAGTTATGGCTTTGAACGAAGTGAATTTGCCCGAGATCCTCAGAGATGCTGCATTTGATCCAAGAAGACTTGATGAATATATTGATCAGATTGAGAAGATGGACCCGGGAAAACTGAAGGAATACGAGGAATCAACGGGTATAGCACTTGCGCGGTCATATGTGGATTTTTCTGACTTTCAGAAGAGAAACCTCGATATAGAAGAGCGGCGACTGATGCCCCGGTATGTGGAGTCTCATTTTCACAACGCCTGTGAAGAAGTGGGATTGAAGATTGAGCCTCGTGCAGATGGACTATGGAGAATAGAGCATGTGCTGGCTTCGCTGCGGTCGGAACGATTGGAATCGGCGCGAAAGGCAGGAAAGCCGGAAGCATCGTACCGGAAAATTACTTTTCACAAGATGGATTTGGAGAAAGATGCGCATGTTGACGCGGTCTTAATGGGACCAGGGCATGCGCTTTATGCGGCCGTTGACGAAAAGCTCAACGAGATGCTGGTGCCATTCCAGGGCAAGACAGGGGTCTTCATCGATAATCTCGCCTCAGAGTCATATAAGCTGCATTTTTTTGAGCTCTCCATAANNCTCTCTTTATGGAGAGCTTGTGGCAGCGAGAGAAGAGAAGGGGCATTTGGAACTATTTCCCGCCGAGATGCTTCTGGATCTTGTCCCACATCCATCGCCGCCAGAAAAGATTGAGAAGACAGATCCGCAGCCTGCATCAGATTTTATCAAGAGCGGGTATCAGATGGGATGCAGAGACCGATGCCGGAGTGAGCGGGAGCATTTTTCCGGTATCATAAGGGAATATCTGGAAAAATCTTTCAAGGTGCGCAAGGACAGGGCGCAGGAAAAGGCTATGAGACTTATGGCAGAGGCAGGAAAGAATCCCGATTTCAAGCTGGCTGCCGATGAGGCAATGAAAAACGTTACATTGCTCGAGAGCTCAAGACAGGAACGGCTCAAAGGACTTGAGCGTCTCAAAATTGCGAGAACGGGGCCTGTCCGCCATATCGCCTCATTGCTGGTGTATGGCCCGGGAATGACAGGGGATGAGGTTCCGGATGCGGTGATCGATGAAATAGAGAGCGATCTGAAGCGGAGGAGTGAGCTGGCCGCGGAGCAGAGAGTCATAAATGAGCTTATAAAAGAGGGGTTTCCGGAAGACCGGATAGAGCGGGTCGGCCATCTCAAGCTGGGCTTTGATATTCGGGCACACCGCGTCATCGACAAAGTTACCGGCACCATAGAAGTGAGGCGGATTGAGGTGAAGGGGAGAAACAGAGGGATGCCGGTGAGGCTTACGATAAACGAGTGGTATAAGGCGCAGCAGCTTGCACATACTTACTGGCTCGCAGTTGTCTGGGATCCTCTCAAAGAGGGGTCGGAGCTTGTTACTATTCAGAATCCGGCAGAGAAGCTTGATTATGCGAAGAAAGAGATTGTGGCTGCAAGGTTTTATGAGATTCCGGCGGAGGCGATCAAACGAGAGGAAAGGAAATAGTGGTTATGGACAATGGCGATAAGAGGCTGATAGAAGATTATTTGCCTATTAAAGCGATAAGCGCAGAGGCTTCCAGAGAGAAGTCAGTGAGGAAGGGGCATATTTCCACGCTTCATCTATGGTGGGCAAGGCGGCCGCTCGTGGCATGCAGGGCGGCTGTATATGGGGCACTGGTGCCTGCGGACCAGTTTGCTCCGAAGAATGGGAATGAGCAGCAGAGGAAAAGCCTGGGGAGAGCCAATGCCGCACAGTTTTTGGACAGGCTTTGCAAATACCCAGGGCATCAAGGCACAATAGAGGAGGCTCAGAAGCATATTCTTCAAGCGCATGCAGAAAGACTTACAAAAGAAAAGAGTGAAAAGATAACGGTTGAGGATATTCTTGAAGGACGGGCACCCCGACCGAAAGTGCTTGACATGTTTGCCGGAGGCGGAGCGATACCGCTTGAGGCGTTGAGGCTTGGCTGTGAGGCACATGCTCTTGATCTGAACCCGGTTGCTCATATTATTGAACTTTGCACTCTGGTGTATCCTCAGAAGTATGGAAAACCGGATAAAAATGCCCACGGGATGACAGGGCCAAAAAAGGAGAAGGGTGAGACCACATGGGGAGGGCTTGCCGAAGAGGTGCGCTACTGGGGAAAGTGGGTCCTGGAGAAAGTGAGGGAAGAGATAGGGGATCTGTATCCGCTGATTCCAGACCCAGAATATAAGAGAAAGGGCACAGAGAAAGCAGAGCAGTTAACATTTGATTCGTTTGAGAGCAAAAAAGAGATACCCGATGGATATCTTATTCCGGTGGCATATCTGTGGACGAGGACAGTGAAGTGCAAGAACCCGTCTTGTGATGCGACCGTGCCGCTTGTGAGGCAGACATGGCTTTGCAAGAAGAAAGATCGCTATGTGGCATTGAAGATGGTTGCGCCACCAGGTGAGAAGGTGGCGAGATTTGAAGTGGTAGAGTCAAAGACAGACAATGGACTCGGGTTTGATCCAGAAGCTTTTTCAAAGGGTGGGAATGCAACTTGTCCTTTTTGCGGTACGGTGGCTGATTCTAGATATGTGAAAGAAGAGGGCTGTGCAAAAAGAATGGGACGGCAGATGATGGCGATCGTCTGTACTTGGCCAGAAAGGCAGGGCAAATATTATCTTTCTGCCAATGTTAGTCTTAATTTAATTCTTGATGATGAGAAGATCTACCGGCGCATCTTGAAACTCTGCAAGGAGACGGGGCTTACGCTGCCGGATGAGCCAATTGAGGCTAACCCCCGCTCCATGGATACGCAGCATTTTGGACTTAACAAATGGAGCGATATCTTTATCCCACGACAGCTTCTTGCGCTTTTCTTCATGACGAAATTATCCCTCGCAGCATACGCAGAAATGCTGAATGAAGAAATTGATGAAGAATATGCAAAAGCAATCCTCACATATCTAGGAATTTTCGTTGATAGGCAAGCAGTGTATAATTCAAACCTGTGTTCATGGCATAATACAAGAGAAATAATGCAAAATCCGTTTGGGCGTCCTGCTCTCCCTATGGTATGGGATTTTGCAGAACTCAACCCATTCGGACAAGGCTCAGGAAGCCCCGAAGGAGCAATTCAATGGATAGTAGAAAGCGTAAAGGCTTCATTTGCAAACGAGGCTAACTCCGAAGTGAAAGTAATGCGCGCAACAGCAACGTCCATCCCATTTTTCGATAACACATTTGAGGCAATTATCACAGATCCGCCATATTATGATAACGTTTCATATTCGAATCTATCTGATTATTTCTATGTATGGCTAAAGAGAACTATCGGGCATCTCTACCCTGAACATTTCGCCTCTGAGCTCACACCTAAGAAAAACGAAGCTATTATGGCAGCGTACCGACATAATGGGAACAAAGCAGCAGCAAATCAATTCTATGAAGATATGATGGGAAGAGCATTTAAAGAGGCAGGTCGGGTTCTTCGATCTGATGGGCCCATGGTCTGCGTATATGCGCACAAGACCACTATAGGCTGGTCAACGTTAGTAGACGCCCTCCGAAAGGCAGACTTTACGGTTACCGAGGCCTGGCCTCTTGATACTGAAATGAATGCAAGAACAAATGCTCGTGAAACTGCATCTCTCGCCTCAAGCATCTTCATCGTAGCACGGAAGCGCGAAGGCTCCGAAACCGGCTCCTACGAGACCGAAGTCCGAGCGGAGCTCGAAGCAATTGTCCGTGAGCGCGTGGACACTCTCTGGAAAATGGGGATCGCAGGAGCCGATCTCATAATTGCTGCGGTAGGGGCAGGACTCAGAGCCTTTACCCGCTTTGCGAAAGTAGAATATGCTAATGGAGAAGAGGTGCCTGCGGAAAAGTTTCTCCTTGAAGTGGAAGGTGTCGTGCTTGAGACCCTTATGGAGAAGATATTCAACGTTTCACGGTCAGGGGTTGCTGCCGTGGATGGGCCGAGCAGATTCTATGTGCTCTGGAGGTACAGTTACAAGAATGCAGAGATGGACGCGGGAGAGGCAATTGTCTTCACTTACGGTCAGAATGTTGAGCTGGATGGACAAGAGGGGCTTTCATCGGGAAGCAATGCACTGGTGGAAAAAAAGAAGGGAAAATACCGGCTGAAAGACTTCTCGGAAAGGGGTGGAAGTGATAAACTGGGGGTGCCGGACTCGAAGGGAATCGCAGCTCCCCTTATTGATGTGCTGCACAGAACGCTCTGGCTCATGGAAAATCAACCGAAAAAGCTTGGCGAGTTTCTTGCGGAGGTGAAACCTGACAAGGAAAGATTGCGCCTCATTGCCCAGGCACTTTCAGGGGCCGGTCTTTCGGGGAAACGCGAGAAGGAGGAAGAGCATACGATTGTTACGACAGGGGAGGAGCAATCGGCGCTCAGAAAACTGACTGCAAACTGGAAATCGCTCGTAGAGTCACATCTTGAGGGGATATTGCTGTAACAGGATGAGAGCGTAGTCTTCATATTCCGTCAGGGATACTCCTGATAGAGTAGAGAGAAAGGGAAGGGGACACTATGGCACAAAAGAAAGCGAAGCTTTACCTGGAAAGCTCGGTGATAAATATGTATTTCCAGGATGAGGCGCCCTATTTGAGGGATTTGACCCGGCAGTTCTGGAGGGACATCTTATCACATTTTGATGTGTATGTCTCGGATGTGGTGCTTGATGAAATCAGGGCAACAGAAGACCCGGAACTGCGAAAGGAGCTTGAAGACCTGATAAAAGGATTCGAGGTTCTGGAAATTACCGAAGAAGTGGTTACTCTATCAGAGAAATATTTGTCTTCAAGGCGCCTGCCACGGGGAGATGCTATCCACATTGCATCGGCAAGCATTGGAGAGATGAATTTTCTCCTTACGTGGAATCTCAGACACATTTACAAGCGCGGAACACAGGAAATGATAAGAGAAGTCAATATGCGCTTAAGGATTCCGGTTCCCACAATAGTAACACCTGAAGATTTTTTCGGGGAGGAGGTATAGAATGCCGAAAAAGAAGGTTACCGAAAAGGATAAGGAGAGGATACGGAAGAGGGTGAAGAGGGAGTTTCCCGGAAGCAAGTGCCTGCAGGATATTCACTATTACCGTTATGTGAAGGAGCTTGAGTGGCACACCATGTCTGCCGGTGAGATTGTGAAAGATATAAAGAAGGGTGCCAGCGAAATAAAAAGCGAAATGGAAGTCCGGGATTCGAGGAAGACGGGAATTAAGAAAGCTGTATAAACCTGGAGGCTGACAAATTCGGTATGTTTTGAATGGAGGTTACGATGACTATTTCTGCTCTCAGCGCATGGACAAATGTGGTTGCTTTGCACCCCGATGTGGAATCGGGAAATCTCACGGAAGCGGTGTTCGCCATTGACCTTGGAGCAATTGCGGCAAATGATAAGAATGTCCCCGTGGTGTATAGAGATCCGGAGGAATTTTTTCGGGCAACATATTTGACTTCCGATATGAAGAAACTTCTTGAAGAGGTAATGGGATCGCTTTCTGGTGCGACAACATACAACAGGGTTCTGAAAATGAGAACACCCTTTGGCGGTGGCAAGTCTCATACACTTGCCACACTTTATCATGCGGCAAAGAGCAGGGATAAGCTCAACATTATGCCGGAGGCGAAAGATTTTCCTAATCCCGGCAAGGTCAGTGTTGCAGTATTTGATGGGGAGAAATTTGATGCCCTTAATGGCAAGACGCTGGAGGACGGACGCACAATTATGACCATGTGGGGATGGGTGGCATGGCAGTTGGGGGAAGATAAGTATAAACTTGTTGAAAAGCACGACCGTGACAGGGTATCGCCGGGAGGCGACGTTATAAAAGCGTTGCTTGAGGGGACACCTACATTAATCCTGTTGGATGAGGTGCTCAAATATATGGAGCGGGCTGCTGCCGTGCCGGTGCACGAGTCAACGCTTCAGAGACAGGCTCTTGACTTCTTCCAGAATCTGACAATTGAGGTGGCGGGTAGCTCTCATGCTGCAATGGTCTATTCATTGCNNCTATTGAAGGAGATTGATAAGCTTGCTTCCCGGGTGGATCAGATAAGGGAGCCTGTTACGGGAGATGAGGTTCTCTGCGTGATCCAGAGGCGTCTTCTTGGAAAGGTTCCTCCGGCTCAAGTGGCAAGCGATGTGGCAAACGCCTATTGCTCTGCAGTGACGAGCATGAGGAAAGCGTACGCGGAAACGGCAACTGAAAAGAAACAGGCTGATGAGGAAGGGATTATATTGAGAGACAGGCTTAGAACTGCCTATCCCTTCCATCCTACGCTTATTGATGTTATGAAGGAGCGATGGGCGTCGATAGATGATTTTCAGAGGACCCGTGGCGCCCTTCGTTTTCTCGCATCGTGTCTTCATTCGTTAAAAAAGGATGGGGGAGCGCGTGCCATTCTCGGGCCTCCGGAAATACCGCTTGGCAATGTGAATGTGAGAATAAAAATGCTCAAGGAATTGGGAGTGCAGAATGATTATGATCCTGTTATCACAGCGGACATAAGCGGACCAAATGCGCGAGCGAGGAGAATAGATGAGCGTCTGGCAAGAGAAACACCGGAGCTGGATGAGGTAAAGCCTGCCACAAGGATTGCCACCGCGATTCTGACATATTCCTTTGGCGGATTACGGAGAGATGGGGAAAAGGAAAGCGAGATGCTTCCGCCGGGGGTCACTGAGAGTGAACTGTTACAGGCTTGTGTGGGACCCGATCTGGATAACATCACTGCAACGGCCGTGCTATCGGAGTTGAAGAATGCCTGCCTTTATCTCCATTATGATGGGGTTCGGTACTGCTTTAAGAAAGATCCGAATGTGACCAAGCTTATTGAGGATGCCGAGATGGAAGTGGCAAAGGACCATGAGGCGGTGAAGCGGGCTATAAAGGAAATGATTGACAGAAAGGTTGCAGGGAAAAAAGATGTCAGAGTATGGCCTGTTAGGACGCAGGATCTTGATGATAAAGAGCCGCTTTTTGTCACCGGATATATGCCTCTGGAATTCTCGGAAAGGAAAAGAGAGGACCAGGAAAATGAGGCAAAGGAGATGCTTTCAAAGCATAAGGAAAAGCCGAGGCATTATAGAAACGGGGTGGGACTTGCGATTCCGGAAAAGAAGCAGATTGAGCCGCTTCGGAGGGCTGTGAGATATCTGCTTGCAATAGAAAAGGTGGAAGAGAAGAAAAACCAGTTCCGGCTCACCAAAGAACAGATGGATCAGATGAAGGAGAGGAAAAAGACTGAAGAGGCTGCCGCGGAAGCGGCGATGAGACAGCTTTATTCATCTGTGTGGCTGCCTTGTGTGGAAAAAGGGGAATTGGGCATAGAAAAGGTCGAGGTGGGGGGGAGACCTCTTGCTGCTACTGGAATTCATGAGCGGATTATGGAGCTCCTCATAAATGCCGGCGCGCCCAAATTATTTGGTAAGCTTGAGCACAAGAAGATTATTGAGAGGCTTAGACTTGGAGAATCGCCAGAGGGAGAAGATCTGGCGCGAGTGGGCTTAAAGGCGGCGGATATTGTGGATAATTTCTTTTCTGTTATTGAGTCGCCAAGGATCACCGATGCACAGGTATTAAAAAAGGCAATTGCCAAGGGGGTGGTAGACGGGGCATTCGGGTACACAAGCGGCAGGCTGCCCGAGCTGGATGAGAGCGGGAAATATAAGGTCAGCAGGGATAAGGTGGTATATAGGGGCAAACTTTCGGAGGATGAAGTGGATCTGGACTCGGGATTCATAATGATGCCTTCGGCGATTCCGGAGCCACCTGCACCTGTGGCTGTGGGAGGGGGAGAGGGTGTACCGGTGAAGAAATCTGATGAGGGAGAGAAGCCTGCGCCGGATGTGGTTGACGAGGGGGATGAAGGGGTAACGGGAATTGATGTGCCTACGGCGATACGGCTGAATATGAAACTGAGCAGAGATGAGGTCTTTAAGGCGTTTCCAGCTATCGCCAATCTTGCGGAAAAGTCGGATGGGGGGAAGATCAACATTGAGATTAAGGGATCTTGTGAAAGTGGATATGATCCTTACTGGTTCAGGAATGCGGTGGAGGAGCCGCTGGATGAGGCGGATATTCGAGTGGAGAAGGAGATGTATTGACGATTTATATAAAAAAAGAGATGGGGTGGAACAATGAGTGGAAGAAGATTATTGAGAGCTTCCGATTTTTATCAATATCTCACTCCTTGTGAATGTAAGATGCGTGTATATTTAAAACAAAAAGGTGTTGCTGAAGCAGAACAAGGNNAAGCAGAACAAGGGCCATTCAAAGAAGTTATGAAGAAGCTTGGAGAACGGCATGAGAAGGAATATCTTAAGTCCATAGATGGCATAGTTGAAGATCTTAGCAGTCTGAAACTGAGTGAGCATATATCGCGAACAAAAGAGCTCTTGCAAGAGGGCGTTTCTACCATTTACCAGCCAGCTTTTATGGTTGATGAAACACTGGATTCTGGAATGATAACTATAATAGGTTTTCCTGACTTTGTTTGTAAAGAAGGGAATTCATACATAATACGGGACTGTAAACTGTCACGAAGAATAAACGAAAAGGACCACCCGGAAATATTTAAACAGCTTGATCTATATGGGTGGCTTTATGAGAAAACAATGGGACAAGTACCTGNNCCCGTATAAAAATGGATCAGATGCGCTGGAAATGCTACGTGAAATTAAAAGCGCACAGGATTTACAGGAAGAGCCTTATTGCCCTGTAGGATGGTCTGATTGTCAGCAGTGTGGTTACTTTGAACGTTGTTGGAGAGCGGCGGAAGAGTCGAGAGATCCGGCGCTGCTTCCAGGGGTAGATAAAGGGCTTGCTGTCAAACTCCATGAGATTGGGATGAAAACGATAGAAGATATTGCCCAAATGGACAGTATCTCTTTGTCTGAATTGAGACGGCCATGGGGGAAGGGTATGCAAAAGGTTGGTAAAAAGGCTGATTCAATCATAAAACATGCAAATGCTCTTATCGCTGGAAATGTGATAATTGTAGGTAAGCTTTATCTGCCAGAGAGTAGAAATTATGTGATTTTTGACATAGAAGGGGTACCACCTATGTTGGATGAGATGAATAAAATCTATCTCTGGGGCTTTCAGGTTTTTGGGGAAGATAAGAGTGAGTTTATATATTCCCTGGCAGACTACGGAGATGAGGGAGACAGAGACGGAAGGTTTGGGTTTCTTGAAAATTGTAGGAAGATATTTGATAAGTATGGAGATTTGCCCTTTATACACTGGGCTTCCTATGAGAAAACCTGGATAGAGGTGTATCTAAAACGTTACGGAGACGATGAGGGCTTAGTAGAGAGGGTCAAGGGAAATCTCGTGGACCTTATGAAGCTTACGAAGGAAGCTGTTGTGCTGCCGGACTACAGTTACAGTCTTAAGAGAATAGAAAAGTTGGCGGGTTTTAAAAGAGCTCTTGCTGAAGGTAGGGGTGACTGGTCAATCGCCAAATATATTGAGGCAACAGAGATGAAGGATCTTGTTGAGCGCAAGAAAATGATGGACGAGATTGTGAAATATAATCAGGAGGATCTGGAGGCGACGTGGGCTGTGCTTCAGTGGCTGCTGGAAATATGCAGGCGATAGGGATTTTCTCGGATCAGAGTTGGCAAATAGCTGAATGATACTTCTTGTTGGGTGTTTTTTTATAACCTCGCCGAGGGCCAGAAAAATGTTCGTCAAGAACTGTGATTGCGGAGATTTCATCGAAACTGTACTCACGCCACCGATTAGAAGTACCATGAGATTCAGAGTAACCGCGAACCCAATATGCGCTGAGGACCAAATTTTCTCTCTCATTATACGCGAGCTGATGGGGTTCGACAATTCGAGTTCCGCCATTGTAGTAGAATTGCAAAAGGCGACGTTCTTGGATTGCTTTGCAAATAGTTGACTGTGCAATCATAATTTCTACTCCTTTCGTTTAAAAAGACTAAATAACTCCGACAAGAGAAAGTGTTCGCTTAACGTAGCCATTAAGTTCATTATCATCTATTGGTTCAGTAACAGCATTAGGGTTTTCTGCGTGATGATATCGGCGGCAAAAATCATTCAATTCATCCATATCATTCAATATTTTATGCAGCGGATGGCTTGAACCAACGGCACGGATTTTTCCAATCACTGTGCCGAGCATATCACAATCTAAAAACTGCAGAGGATAAAGAGTGCGGCAATAACATTCAATGATTGGCCGGATTTTAAGGATGACATCGCGAGGGTTGCTATCTTTGTAAGAGAAGTACTTCTGTAAGACATCTATATCTGCATGATACTGAACTTTTAGTGCCTCTTCAATATTCCATTCAAGGATAGTTGTGTCCTCCTCGCCGATACGGGCTAACTGAAGAGATTTTCTGTCACTCGGCGATAATTTGTCCCACAGCAGTTTAAGGAAAGAGGGATTATGGGATAAGATAATAACCTGAGTGCACATCTCACCGCAGCGCTTAATATGATGCGCTGTACTATTCCGCCTGAAGCAGTCCAAGCTAGTGAAAGGATCATCGAGGACTACGATTTTTGAAGAAACATCTGGATCGTGTAATAGTTGTGCGAAGAAGAATGCTAGTGCAAGCGTGTTTCGGTCGCCAGCGCTGAGGGTGTTTTTGAAGCTTGGTCTATTAAGGGGAGTTTCCGCTCCGCCCAGATCAATTGGAGTACCGTTGATAAGGATTTGGTAGGCGGAACTAGGGGTGCCGCCACGATAGCTATGGGTTGGCGGAGTGATGCCAAAACTGCAATTAAACCATCCAAGATAGCGATTGATGGATTGACCATAACGAGTGATGACCTGTTGAGTATGCAAGTCGAGCTTTTCTTTGGCCTTAATCTTTTGATCTTCAAGTTGTCTTTTTTGCACCTGGAGGCCTTGGTAAAGAGTGCAACTCTTTTGGATATCAGGCAGGTGACGTTTCTTTTGTGCGGTAAGGGCAATCAGTTGAGTTTGGATAGAGCGAGTGTCTGCAGCGCGAGTTTCGAGCTTCTTAGCGGCAATAATAGAATTGAATTTGGCAATTGCTGCATTGTAGGACTCGATGGCCCGGTTAACCGCTTCGAATGCCGATAATGTGCGTGTAAAGGTATCATCAGGGGAAACTGACTCGAGAGGAGCTTGGGACTTGCGGGCAAGAAGGGTTAGAGAGGTGTTACGAAGGGAAGAAAGGGTCTCATTTATATTTACACTGGAGTCAAAAAGCGGAAGATCTGAATCACAGTATTGTTTCCAGAATTCAACAGCTGAAGAATTTTGCTCAACGATCCTCTCTACATCGGCGATTTGTCGGTCACCAAAAGTGGATTCTATGACTCTTGCCATGGAATTGATCTCGTTGCGTAATGAATTATAGGATTCGCTGAAAAACGCCTTATAGACATCGATCAATGTTACGCCGGTAAGATCTCTATCGCAGAAAGGACAGGCTTTATCTTTGATATAAGATAAGCCTTCTGCCAGCCAGTATTGTCCACGATCGCCCATTTGATGAGATTTAATATGATTTAAGACACGCTGCTCCGTGTCTTTTGCGACAACGTCGATAGTTTTATTGAGGAGTTCGCGGAAAGAGTCGGGAAATATAGGGAGAGTAACAGTGGTCAATGGAGGTCGCTGCTGAATCTGGTCTGATTTTTTCGCACTTTCAAGTTCACGTTCCTTCGCAGAGATTTTATTATCAATTTCGGCGTCATATGGTAGGCGCAGGAATGATTCTATATTCATACCCTCTGGTATATTGCGCTGCATAGCAGATTGAGCATCTCTGATCTCAGGGTTTATTTTACGGATCTGGGCATCCAGAGCATCAATTTCGCGTGCCAAAAGGACACCTTGGTTACCCACTATTATGCGGTAAAGATTGCGCTTTTGTTCGGTATCGACAACTTCCCCGGAATAGACGTTTTCGGTAACAAAGGTATTATCAAAGATGGCTATGTGTGGGAGTGGCATATTCCAGGTACCATTAGCAAAATTGATATTTGTAGTATTTGTAAGAAGCTTAACTTCCGGTGGAGAAGTGCTGTGGATGGACTTGCGGCCAATAATGTAGGAAGGATCACCTAGCAGGAGCGATCTAAGAATAGCACACAAAGTTGTCTTTCCCCGGCCATTCTCTGCAAAAATAAGGGTGAATCGCTTGAAAGTGACATCACCCGAAGCTGAAGAGCTTAGGAATCTGCCTATGTTTTTAATCGAAATGATTTTGCTGAGCATGTCATCCCCCCCGAAACATAAAGACACTGAAATTTTTAAAAAGCTATAGAGCAAGTGAGTGCTGTGGATAGACTATTAAGAAATGTTTAATAATTCGATGCCAGATAATAAAGTCCTGGCTGATATGCTACGCTCGAACCCAATAAAAGTCAACAAAATCTCATGACAATAAGGGTCACCTTCGGATCGCTGCATTTCCGGACGGGATTGATTGATCCCATAGAAAGTTCAAAGCTCATAAATCTTTAATATATGGCGCTTCTTGTCTCTCTAAACCTAAAACGGCTGATAGTACTATAACGGTTAGTATATACTAATTTGAGAGGTGAATATGTTTTTGTGGAATTGAAGGAAAATCGTATGGAGACTGTCGGATATCTCAGGGTTTCTACCTATCTTCATAATGCTTCACAAACCTTCGTTTATGATACAGAGAAAAAGGCCCCAATTTTGCGGCAAAATCTGTATCTTAACCCGTATCAGAAAGTCTGTATATTATACCAGATCGATTTTGATTAAACAGGAGTTGATCCGGAATCCGGGGAAAAAGTGAGAAGGGGGTGTTCAGCCCCCCGGTTTTTAATGGATTCCTATAAGAGGTGTAAGGAGTAGGTAATACAAATGGAAGGGGAGTGGGAAAATGACGTTTGTGCTCTCTGAAATAAATCATGAAGGAGTCGTCATGGCTTCAGATTCATCTCAGACAATCCTAGATAATGCAACAAAAAAGATAACTGGGTTTGTAGAGAAGGAAAAAACATTTTACTTCAAAGGGTTGAATATCGGTTTATCATCTTGGGGATTGGCTCAGGTGGGTGCACAAGATATTGGAATATGGCTGGAAGGGCCTGTGAAGGAATTCATGGAAACCGTGAATCAAACAGGGAATAGCGATCGACTTGCTGCATTTACGAATTTTCTGGCCAGACAACTTGACGAAGCTTTCAAATTGGATGGTAAGAAGGAAAATGATTCGCTCCATATGGGGCTTCATATCTGTGGTTATAATTCGAGTACAGATAAAAGCCCAGGCATGTGCCACATTTACATAAATCCGGGGCAGAATAGATTTATACCGGAATTGACTGTAATACCGAGTTTACCCAAGGGAATTCCGGCAAATCATCTAAGAAATGGTATTCACGAGGAATTTTGGATAAAACCCAACAGACGACACTAAAGTTCAATAGGAGTCTCCAATTCCCAATGCAATAATGATATAGATAAGTCTTTTTTGTCAAAGTCAATAACCATCTTAATTCTATAATCTCTGTAAATTCTTCCCATAAGAAAAATGCCTGTCGTATATTATTAGTATTACGACAAAATGTCGCAATACTATTCTTCAATATCTGGGAAAGATGAGAGTTGGCAAGAGGAAGTATTACTTGATGTCGTATTTATTAGCAGAAGGCGACAAATTTATTGAGGGGAATTTTTACTTTTTTTGTTAAACTGAATGAGAAAAATATTATTTTAGCGAAATCATTGTAGTGAAGGGATTTTTTGGGGGCTATTGAACATTTATGTCGTTTGTTGGATCTTATCCAATTTTCTCTTATGTGGCCCGCTCTTTCTGGTATTGATGCAACTTTTAGGAATCTCTTTAAATTTCACTACAAAGGTTACATACAGCCTGCTTCGGATCCAGTAGCACTTCGAGCGGAATGGCTTGGTAATTGGGTAAAACAGATGTGCTTAACTTTGAAGTCGGCGGGTATGCCGGAATTTATTGGTAAAAGTGTCAATGTTTTGACGTTTAATTACAAAGGTGGAGTCAGGTGGTTTAAATTAAAGCCTATAGAAGAAAGATAGAAATGGGGAGGAAAGGGATGTCCGAGAGTAGCGGGAACACAACAGAGGAGGTTAGAAATGGACGTGCCTCATGCCCTCAATGAATGGACATTGGATATTATTGAAGAAATTATTTCTAAAGGAATTTTTGAGACTGACGCATTTGATTTCAAGAAATGTCTTCCCGTTAAGGATGATGATCAGGGAAAAAAGAGATTGAGAAAAACGATAGCGGCTTTCGCAAATTCTGGTGGAGGTTTCCTGGTCTATGGGATAGATGATGATAAAAGAATATCGGGGAAGGACAGAATGATTGGGATGGATATTGCTTATGACTTTCCAGCATGTTTTGGCAATTATCCAGCATCTTGTCAGCCTTCTGTAGAATGGAACTTCCTGAATCCCCCTATAAGAATTCGAAATAAGGGAAATGTGTTACATATCTGTGAAATAAAGTCTACTTGGAAAAGGCCTCACGTTATAGAGGAAGACAGAGGGGTATTTATTTTTCCCAAGAGAACAAATAAAGGAAATGAGGATATGACTTATTTTGAGATAAAGAGCGCGTTTCAGGAAGCAGAATATCGCAGGACGAAGCTGGCGCTTCTTATTTCTGAAATTGAACATCTAATAATGTCGGCAAATCGTTTATTAGAGAATGTCCCAGCAACTATTACCTCCCCTGATGGGACAGCACATTGGGCTTGGGCTACTCGATATAGCACAATGCTTTTGGATATGGTTCTTGGAGACGCTTACACTTTTATTTCCGAGAATCCGGAGTTATGGAAGTTATTGTGTCAGATCAGAGAATCCGCAAGCTATTCAAATGCAATATGTGAGGCTTTTTCAAATGTGGTTTACATTGCAATGGATAATAGAGAGAGCATTATCCAGAACCAATACTATAGAGTAAGAGGAAGCGCGACAATTATCATTGAATCCTCGCAAAAAGCTATAGATAGTCTGAAAAAATTGCTGAAATAAGCCAACATGGTGATATTTGATTTACTATCAAGTTACTGATTCAGGGTTTGCGATCGCAATTGATAGTTATGGTATGGAAATTGAGACGATATTGCATTGGAGACATTTGTTGGATCTTTCCGAGATATTATGATAAAATCTTCCTGGAATCACAAGATGAGCAGAGCTATGAGATATCTACCCGACTTCAACATTTCCTTACGTGAAGCCACGGAATTCATAATGGACAGCGATCTTGCGAGGAGAGCATTCGATGAGAAATTTCTTCCTCAACCTGCGAATATAGTAAGGGATTTGATAGAGCAAATTCATCTCTTGGCTTTAAGCTGCCATTTGCCTGAATATACTGAGCACGGCTTGCCACATATATGCAGTGTGATAAAAAGGATCTCCGATTGGGGATACAAGATTGGTTGGCTTGAAGGCTTGCGAAAAAATGAAGCAACGCTCCTTCTCTTCGGAGCGATTATACATGATATTGGCATGCTTTCCCAGAGGGAGGATGATCTGGGTAATATCCAGGGACCTTTGACCAATAAGCATATGATAGATGTTCCTGAATGGGTGAGAAACACACATTGTCAGAGGATAGAAGGCATTCTTAAAGACATTCTGCAGTTAGAAAAAGGATATCGCAGAATTGAGAAACAGCTTGAACTCATATCGCAGGTTGGGAGCGCTCATGAGAAGTGGCCATGGGAGTTTAAGACACATTTCTCTAAAATACAGTCGTTAACTACTAGATTTGATATTGACAGAGTCTATGGTCTCTCTTCTGTGATCGCTATCTCTGATTTACTCGATGAAGATAGTGAAAGATGCGATACTGAAACTCTTTTAAAGCACAGGCAGGGAACTACCAAGAACAAATCCCATTGGCTGCGCCACGGCCTGACAGAAAAGAGAGTTGAGATAATGAGGACTCCACGGGGAAGAATTTCTATCGACATCTACTTATGCAGGCCGCCTGATGTTTCAGACAAACTCAAGATGGTAAGAGTTTATCAATGTCTGGAAAACCATTACAGGTTGATTTTCCTCTATAATAACTGCCTTCGAAAAATCGGGGCTCACATTCCGGTGAATTCGCTCCATTTCAAGCCCAAACGTGTTGATAGCATTGAAAAGTATGATAGAATCCCAATCAATGAATATTTAAAGAACTGGCAAAGAGATAGTAACCTGAGGGATTCCTTGGCAGAACATCTGATTGATACATTTATGCGCGAAGTAAGATGCGACTATAAAGACGGGATAACGAAAGAAAATTGTGAGCCTCTTTTGCAAAGCGTTGATTTAGGATTTTATATCAGCTTTCTTGGCAAAGAACCGCTGACTGATGAAGAGAAAGGATTGAATGTCCTGAAAGGATAATCGTATGCGTAAAAAAGTTAAGACTCTCATTGATGAGGTTAAAATTCCCGGCAATAAGAACGAAAAAGCTATAGGATATCTCAGAGAGCACGCAATCGATGCATATGAGAAGGGTGATATAGCCAAGCTCAAGCACATGTCTTACCTCGCGCTTGAAAACATTGATGTGAATGAAATACAATTTGAAGATATTGTGTGGGCGATGTTCTGGGGAATTAACTGGGCAATAGATGATAATGAATTTGGAATAGTGCTCAGAAAATTTGAATCTTTCCTCGAAAANNAACTACGATAGACATGGAAACAGGGAAAAGCTCTATAATGAATTTCTTGAGAATTCCAAGACTTCTCCAAGGAAAGGTGCTTTTTTCTATCGCAGTTTGGCTATCTGCCTCATCAAGGTGATAAGATTTGATTTTGAAAAAATCGATGAATGGCTGAATAAAATTCTCGATATGCATTTTGATGATTACCCTTCGAGATTGGAGAAAGAGGATTTTATTTTCTTATCCTTCATCATAGAGATGTGTTGGCATATAAGGACTGAAGATGAGATATGGAGGAAGATCGCTGATAAATGGGTAAATGCTTTTCAATCAATCGATCCCAGCAGGCGTATCTGCACGGAACTGCGCACGATGNNAAGGAGAAGATTGAGACATTTCAATGGATGTTTCATAGAGATTATGTGAATGCCAGGAATCTCGAGGATCTTGAGATTTTCAGTAATCAATTCCTGAAGGAATTTCACGCCGCATTTGAAGCTTTTATTAAGTTTGATCGGAAGGGATGCTATAAGAAATTGAAGAGCCTGGGCACACGTACGAGATTTGGTGATGAAAATTTCACACTTGTTCAGGGATTTATAAACATTGCACGATTTCATATGGTGATGTTCCTGCACGGCGAGATCGAGGAGATCAAGAGAGAAATCAAAAGGACGGAAGACAAAAAAAATGAGTCGGACAGCAAGCTAATTAGTTTTTGGACCAAATTAATCGATGGCCTAAAGAAAAATCTGCAGGAAAAGGAAAAAGAATTGGGCGATTGGGAAAAGGGCGAGACTGCCGGAATTTTAAGATTTCGAAGATTCATGCAGGAGAATAAATATAGGCTTTTTCTTGAACAAAGAGAAGCCAGTCTCGACCGTTCTCTCTATAATGCTGAAAGGAAGCGTTCAGCTTCGACCGAGCGCCTGCATTATATGAGATTAATAATGCAAATGGAACTGTCAGCCATAAAAGATTTCAATTTCTGGAATTACAGGTCTGTTCTTGAAAATGCGAGAGATTTTGCACTCCACATTGGTTTATTTGGTGAGAGCGATGATATCGATGATTCAATTGAGAAATTTCTATATAATGCGCTTGAATTGACCATAAAATCCTTTGTTTTTAAGAAGGAAGAGCTATTAAAAAAGGCAGAAGCAAGACTGGAATTAGGACAGAATCGGAGAGCATATTTCGAGAAACTTGTTAATCTTATAATGATAACTCACCCCATACAGCATAATCCTGCTATTAAAATGCTTCGCATTGTATCAGATTCAATTCCGGAAGACAAAGATATACCTTTGAATCTGGCAATATGGACTCGAAAGTACCTGAATAATAAGAATATGCGCCTGGATATTGATTTGTCTTATCCGGATTTCTGGCGAGACATCATCGAATATATGCCGATAAGCGAACCTGCCTGGAATCATCTTGCCCCCATAATTGAGCAATATTTCCATTGGGATTCGCTTTTCGCTTCACAATTTGATTTGCTCTATAAGGCCCTCTTGAATGCACCGATGGAATATAGTGTTGGATGGTTAAGAGTGATAGAAGAGCAAGTTACTTCGAAAAAATTCAAGAACGAGCCCCTGTTATCCATTGTTTACAATGCATCCGTTGGCAATCATGAGCTCGCTCCCATTGCGATAGGCATTCTAGAAAAGTACATTGAAAGTTATCCTTATGATAGGGAGTATGAATTCAGCCTTAATATGCTTTACTCCAATTTCGATTGGAAAGTCCTCTATCAGAAATATCGAGACTTCATGAATGAGTTTAGGGAAGAGTCAGTCGATGAGCTTTTGGTTTATTGCGATAGGATTCATGAGGAATTTATAGAGCGGCAGGCTTCAGGTGAGAAGAGTAGGACAATGGGATTCGGTGGTAGTATTTTTGGAAAATTCGGACATCTCAACTGGAATGATTTCGGTCAGAAAAAAGAAGAACGAGTTATCAATGCACTTAAGACTGCATTTGAATCAGAGCCCAATGAAAATCAAGCCGATCAGCTTTTTCGGGCGATTATGCATATGCTTTGCAATGGAAGCGGGAGTAATTTTCTTCATTCGGCATTGATCGAACTGCTAGTTCCGTACTGGAAAAATCCCCCAAGATTCTGGGGGCCAAGAAGCTCCATTGAAAAATCACCTTTCTCCACTTTTACAATGGAAACGAATATTACCGACGTAGTTCGATATGATCTTATGGTTCTGGGCTCTGGCTCTTATCCAATAGTGGAGCCTATGGCCAGGCAAATCATCAGGATTTATGCGTTGCAATACGGTCTTGAATGCGAGGCATATGCGCCTCACGTAGCAACTATCTTCTTTTATGGAATCTTGCTTGACAAAGATTCCGAGATCATCTCCCAGAATTCTTTGTGTCATCTAATTACCCAGACGTTAAAGCAACATAATTATCAGGCTGGGATTGCAGAATCCATATATAGACTGCTGAAGAATAAGATACATTCAAGAGAGCAAAGCGGAATGGAATTATTGAAGGAGGGGAGGCAGTCACAGGAAACAGCCGACTTGTTGTTCGCTTGGTTCAAAAAAATCCATTGGTCGCCTCATCCCGATTTAAGAAAGAATATCGCGCTTCTCGTGAAATTGTTTATGGATGGAGGTTACGAGGACGAAAGACTTTACTCCATAAGAGATACGCTGAAGGAGGATGCAAGGGCACGTGTGAGAAGAGTATTTCAGTATTGATTTGATCAAGCGCCAAAAGTTCTATAACTCCGCTGCATCGTCATCCCATCGCCATTCCTACAGAGCCCGCCCATGCTTCACCCCCTTCTCACAAACCCTCCTTAACGATAACCTTTCCAGCATCAAGAATCATTGACCATTTCAGTGGATTCTCTTCTTCTCATTATCTATTATTGAAATAGAACCCCCACATTTCAGCATAGAGACGGGTTTTGAGAAGCTTTTACCGCATGTTCCCTGGGTGTCCACAAAAGGGTCGTTATTTAGACCCCAGAGTTTTTAGACACCTCACCACCATTTTAAGCCATTCTTTTTGTCAAAAAACAAGGTAAAATAATCAAAGCCGCAGAATTACCAATCAAGATGAGTTTCTATACACTTGCATAAGGTGGATCTCCGGAATCGGGAAAAAGCGCCCGGGGATCCTGCCACAGAAATCTCTTTCAGGGATATTTTTCTATGAATCTCGCTGAACGAATGAAGGAGGAACACAATGCTTGTAGGCTATGCACGAGTTTCCACCTATGACCAGAATCTTGATCTTCAGAAGGATGATCTCACTAAAGCAGGATGTGAAAAGATTTTCCTTGATACGGTGAGTGGCGTGGCTTCGGAAAGGCCCGGGATGGAGCAGGCTTTTGAATATATCCGAGAGGGTGATACGCTCGTAGTATGGCGCCTCGACAGACTGGGGCGATCCCTCAAGCATTTAATCGAACTAATAGGGTGTCTGGACGAGCGGGGCATTGGTTTTAAAAGCCTTCAGGAGTCCATTGATACGACGACCTCCGGGGGAAAGCTGGTTTTCCATATCTTCGGCGCCCTTGCTGAATTTGAGCGGAATCTCATCAAAGATAGAACCATCGCGGGCCTGGCTGCGGCAAAATCCCGCGGGCGTATGGGAGGAAGACCGAGGGTGTTTGATCAACAGAAGATGAAAGCGGCGCTCAAGCTCTACGAAGAACGTGAGCAGACCGTCCAGGAGATATGCAATGTTATGGGAATTTCGAAGGCGACGTTCTATAACTATGTGCACAGATCGCCGGTTAAAGCCAAGCGGTAAGTGTGGCGCGCATATAAATTGAACGATCAGTCTACCGGTTGACATCTATAACTTTCAGTAATATAATATATTTCAACAAAGCGTTGAAAGTGATAATTATGGTGAAACAGAATTTGCGAGACGTTAATGAGAAAAAGGCTGTTGAGGTTTTAAAAGAGACTTTATCCAGGGTTCCCTTTCTTTCCATACAGGCGATTGATCGGGACTCTATTATTCCTGCTTCGAAAAATTATCCGGGTCAGGTGTCAGATATTGATATCATGGCCTGGTTGAAACTTTCATCTTCTGAAGAGCAGTTATTGATTGCGGAAGTCAAGAGCAATGGGCAGCCCAGGTATGTTAATCTTGCCATCAGTCATCTTGTACGGTTCAGGGAAAGATTTCCTGATGCCTATTTTGTATTTATGGCTCCCTATATTTCTCCCCGCTCGGCGGAGATCTGCAGGCGTGAGGGAATGGGATACGTAGACTTTTCGGGGAACTACTACCTGTCCTTCAAGAATGTCTTTATGGAAGGGAAAGACTATCCCAGTCTTTTTCAGGAAAAAAGAGAATTGCGCTCGCTCTTCTTTCCCAAGGCGACACGGGTTTTGCGGGTGATGCTGGATAATCCCCGCAGGCTCTGGAAGGTCCAGGAACTTGCCCGGTATGCAAAAGTGAGTATTGGTCTAGCTTCAGACATAAAAAGGAGATTACTTGAACAGGCATTCATTGAAGAACAGTCCGAGGGGCTCAAATTGAGGGAGCCGGAGCTGCTGCTGAATAAGTGGTCTGAGAATTATTCATATGATGATAATGAGATCCACTCTTACTACTACATGAAGTCGATCACTCATCTGGAATCGGAGCTTAGCGGGCTCTGCAAAGACGAAAGTATAAATTACGCATTGACAGGTTTTTCCGGGGCGGCGAGACTGGCGCCTTCTGTTCGGTATCAGCAGGCCATGAGCTTTGTTGATGCTGAGGACATGGAGCGGATTGCTTTGCGCTTAAATCTCAAGCCGGCAGACAGAGGGGCGAATATAAGTCTCTGGAAACCTTATGATGAGTATATATTCTACGGCGGGCAGGAGATGAATGGCATCAGGATTGTTTCTCCAGAGCAGCTCTATCTTGATCTCAACAGGCATCCGGGAAGAGGCAGGGAAGCTGCAGAGGCTATTCTTGAAGAGGTTTTGAAGCGCAAATGGCAGATATAAGTGACTATTCACAGGAAATGACAGAAGCCGCTTCTTCGGTAATGCTTGAGCTTATCAGGTTGCTTGGCGCTTATCGTGATGATATGAGAATCATAGGTGGCTGGGTGCCGGAGCTTCTCGTTTCAGGCGATCACATTGGAAGCACCGATGTGGACGTTTTGCTGAATCATCTTGCCATATCCGAGGATTGCTACAGGACTATTGAGGAGCTTCTTCTCTCAAGGGGTTATGAGAGGGGCGATCAGCCATATGTGTTCCTCCGTAAGGTGACTATCGGCGAAAGAGAAATTACGGTTCATGTTGATTTTCTTGCCGGTGAATATGGGGGCACGACTCGAAAGCATCGCCATCAGGAAATTCAGGAAGGATTCAAGGCAAGGAAAGCCCGGGGAGCGGATCTGGCTTTTGAAATGTATGAAGAAATCACATTGGATGGCATATTGCCGGGAGGTGGCAGGGATTCGGCAAAGGTGAGAGTTGCCCGAATGGTGCCATTTATTGTCATGAAGGCAATGACGCTCGGGGACAGGCTGAAGGAAAAGGATGCCTATGATATATATTTCTGTCTGAAGCACTATCCGAGAGGAATAGATGCCATTATTGAAGAGTTTCGGCCCCACTTGGGCAACGGTCTTGTTCGGGAAGGTCTTGAAATCTTGAAAGAAAAATTTTCATCAATTGACAGCATCGGTCCTGTTCATGTCGCCGATTTTGAGGGGATAAGGGACAGCAGAGAAAGGGATATTGTTCAGAGAGACGCTTTCGAGCTGGCGAGGTATTTTCTCACAAAAAGCGGCTTCATCAGTGAGCCATGAGGGGCTATTTGCGGATTGGGGGTATTGATAGGACGTGGAGACAAATACCCTGCCCGGCGATCTGCCGGATGCCGGAGAGGGCTATCCGAGAGTCCAGGATCTCGTCACCAGGTCGCCAATTTTGCTTTTGATTATTGGACTAAGTTCCCTGACAAAAAATTCCGCATGAAATCATAGTGGGATGTCCAAAAACTTCGGTGTCTAAAAAAGGACCGTTTTGTAGACACCCAGGGAACATGCGGTAAAAGCTTCTCAAAACCCGTCTCTATGCTGAAATAAAGGGGTTCTATTTCAAGAATAGATAATGAGAAGAAGAGAATCCACTGAAATGGTCACTGATTCTTGATACTGGAAAGGTTATCGGAAACGAGGGTTATCGAGAAGGCAGAAATGTCAGTCGATGGCCACAAAAATTTTAGAGGCAAATCCCGCTGTTAAAGGATTTAAGAGGGGTCTATGAAACCTTTCTGTCCTTTGTTGGGTTGGATTCTGGTTGACATGGTTTAACTAACATATTATAATGGAATTAAATATGTTAGTTAAATGAGTTGAAAAAATGGACATCATGAAAGGGCTTGCCCACGAAGAGCTGGAAAACTCCATCAGGATAAAAAAAGCGTACGAGGACGCCATTAAAAATCTGCCGAAAGGGGCACTTTCAAAAAAGAAAATCAATGGCGGGGAGTATTATTACCTCTTCTACCGCGAAAGTCCGGAGAAGGTACGATCTCACTATCTTGGAAAGCTTTCTGATAGAGAGGTGAAGGAATATCAGGAAAAGATTCGGAAGAGAAGAGAGTATGAAAAGCTTGTAAGAGAAGCACAACAACAAATCTCATTCTTCAGGAAGGTGCTGGGTGTTAGAAAAAGTTCCCCTCGTAGATAAAGTACTTCATTCATTGCACAGAGAAGAACTGCTCCCCTATTTTATGGTTGTGGGGAGCTGGACTCTTTATTTTTATAAGCACAAGTTTGGCGAGCATCTTACCATGCTTCCCTGGAGGACCCTGGATATTGAATTCGACATAAGCTCGCTCAACAGATCAAAGAAATGCGTTGATATTCCTGAACTGTTTGATAAACTTGACTTCCTGATACAGTTTCACGGAGAGGGGTATGTCTCTTTTGATCATCTCAAGCTCAGGGTGGAATTCCTGGTCCCTGAAAAAGGCAAAGGCGCTTCGGGACCCTATAAATGCCCCGGCTTCGGGATCAATGCCCAGCCGCTGCGATTTCTCTCCCTTCTTGAGGACAATCCGATTACCATTGAGTATCAGGGATTACCAGTTCGGGTGCCCCACCCTGCAAATTTCGCCATCCATAAACTTATTATCTCTGACAGAAGGGCAAAAGACGAGAAGGCTCAAAAAGACCGGGAGCAGGCTCTTGCTGTGTGGGATATGCTGGTGAGATTGGGCGAAGAGGACACGCTCGCAGAAGTATATTCGCACATTCCTCTCAAGTGGCGAAAGAAGCTCAGGAATGTCCTGGACGAGATGGATGAATCCCATAGAATCGATAAATTAATGATGGATAAAACCCAACAAACGACATAAATGTTCAATAGCCCCCAAATAATCCCTTCACTACAATGATTTCAGTGAAATCATATTTTTCTCATCCAGTTAAACAAAAAAGATAAAAAATTCCTTCAATAAATTTGTCGCCTTCTGCCAACAAATACGACATCAAGTAATACTTAATCTTGCCCCAATCACATCTTTCCAGGATATTGAAGAGTGACATTGCGACATTTTGCCGCAATATGTGTAAAATACGACAGATAACTTTTTTATGATTTTTGTGAGAAGAATTGCCAGAAATTATAGGATCAAGATGGTTATGGATTTTGTTACAAACAATTTATTTATATCCTTATTGCAATGGGAAATTAAGGCTTCTATTAAACTTTAGTGTCGTTTGTTGGGTTTTATCCGATGTTGATAAAATTGTCTGTCCCTCTTTTTTCACAAACCAGAATCTGGCTCACTAGGATTGAAGAGTTGGCAACCAGTAATATGAAGATTTTTTGGTAAAAAGGAACGCGATTGAAAAGCTCTAATAGCCTGTACATACAAAAAAAGATAGGTTTCTGGTTGATTTGCAACATCTGCGTTTAGTAAAAGGGCTTGGGGAGGACCTATTTTATTCAATAAAGGTTTAATCTCATGGAAATCGCCCCTTAATATAGAGTATGAAAAGTCTGAAGTTGGGTGTCCAGTTGTGATATGATCAATATAAATTCTTTTACCGGAATCCAATTCTTGGTAAAGATGGATAGGTATATCATGTCGATAGATATCAGAATGTTCTGATAAAGGAGAGAGCTTGCTTACCCTAAAGCGAATCTTTTGTTTGGAATTTCCTGAAGCAGAAAATATGACATCAAAAGGGCATGGTGGTAATTCCTTATAGATCATAGCGACAGTGCTACAGGCGGTCCCTATGTACATTGTCAAATGGCGTATAATTATGTTATAGAAATTCTTCCGAATTTCGGGACAGCAAAGCTGTATTTGTGGGTCGCTGCATAGGATCAAAGCAAAAGAATCTTCATGGACTATTAATTTATCAAGCTTTACACAAATCCCAGATAAAGCCGTTTTTTGCCCAATATCATATACGCCTGGCTCCACATATCTTTTTTTCATATGCTTTTTCCAATCAAGAATAATCTTTCATCTTCTTGATCAGTAACGTGGGGTAGATCCACCTCCTCCAAACTGACCTTTTATCAATGGTTCTAATTTCGATGATTTCACAGGAATAAACCAGATTTTTTCTGTTTCTTTACCAGTCACTGTATAGGTTCCCTGAAACGTAGTCTGTGTTCCCGGTTCAGTTTGAGTTCTTACGTCAATCCAGAGTGTTCCCACTTCTCCTGGTTGGAGCGTGATTTTTGTTCTACGTGTTTCTAATTCAACTCTCTCCATAGGATTGTATTGAATAGTGCGCAACTCAAGTTCCAGTTCAATTTCGTTTTTTCCTGTGTTTCTAACGGGAATTGACATCATTATGGTGCCTTGTCTTTCGAAATACTCGGTGTGAGGTTTACCAACTTTAGCAGGGCCTTCTTCTACTCCACCTTCCATTGTGGTTGGAATTTCTACATACCCACTTGGGTCTGCGTATTTAATAGGGTTTCCTCTGCAGTACATGTATGGGTTTTGTGATTGTGGGTCAGAGAGGTATCCTTTAAACGGGTCTGGTGAGGTGAATCTTCCTGCTTCCGGGTCATACTGCCTCACCCCACACTTAAATCCCAAAGGACCATCATCATAACCCTTGTATGTCCCAGTGGGAGCACCGCCGCTTTGTTCTAGTATCTGTTGAACTCCGTAACTGGAATACTTATAGCAGGCATACTCCTGAGTGCCGGCACGGTTGCTGGTCTGTACAATGTTGCCCTGCCCATCGTAGGCAAAGAAATAGCTTGGGGCCATTGGCTCTACTATTTCGGTTAGGCCTACTTTCAAGCCGTTGAGATAGGTATAGTAGACTACGGAATTAGAGATGTATTCTTCCTGGAGAACGTCATCGTAAACCACACCGGAGGTAAGACTTTTGAAAATAAGGGTGCCGGATTCATAACCGTGGAAAATGTTGACGAAAGAGTAATTATTTTGCAGGCTGCTTCGTGCTGATGTCGTTGAAGTCCTCGGATTATTCTGAATTTCAGAAGAAGCGGATTGTTCTTTTATCACGGCAGAACGGGATTGAGATGATAAAAGCGGAAGCTGCGAGCCGCCAACTGCACAGGTGGCAGAGCCACCAGTCCAGAGATCTTCACTGAAGAAAAGCTCGTTGTCTCCGTCATAAGCATAACGCTCCTCCCGCTGGAGATATGTGGGATTGTATGTGTCATAAATCTTATGGGAAAGAAGGCGATTGACAAGGTTATACTCATAATAAGTATTCTGCCAATACTCGCTGCCGACATAACCTTCCTCTTTATGGCTCATGTTGCCGTTACCGTCATAGTCGTATCGATATTCATACTGATCATAACCAGAATCCGCCTTGCGTATCAATTGATGTGCACTGTTATAAGTAAAATCAGTTTCAACGCCTGTGTCAGTGCGGGTGTCTTTAATTTTATTCCCTACATCGTCATACATAAAGCTCAACATTGCGTCTTCGTCTTCTGTGAGTCTGTTGAGAGGATCATAATGGTATTCTTTGGGTCCAGGAGGACCGGTAAAGGTGGGTTCCGTCTCAACTGTCTCATAATTGCCCACCAGGTCATACGTGTAGTTGTAAACGATATGAGGAGGCTGGCTGACGGGATGATCGTTGGTGACACTTACTATGCGATTTTCGTTATCAAATGTCCTCACAGAGTTTGTGCCGTCAGGATAGTGAATCTCTGTCATATTACCCACTGCATCGTAAGCAGCAGTGAATAGATCGTCATTAGAATTGCTTGCCCCCACCTGACGGTCCAATTCATCGTAACTCCAATTAAAATTAACAGATACCGAGCCTGCATTTGGAGAACCATCGGGTACTGGAGGAACGCCTGTTCGAATGTGAACGAGAAGCCCTGTCAGGTTGCTATTTGTATCATAGGTATAGTGACTTATTTGCATCGATACGTCATTATCCATATATTTTTGCTTGTAAGTAAGACGATTATCATTATCGTACACATATGACACGCTGTGATCCGCTCTTCCAGTATCATTAACATTGACACTGAGCCTGTTTCCATTGTTATCATAAGTAAAGGTAACTCTCCTGTTGGGCATTGCGACTTCGATGAGGCGATTTATATCATCATAGGTGTTATTGACAGTGCCAAGTTCAGTGCCTTTTGAGAGGACATTACCCAGAGCGTCATAGGCAAAGGTTTCCATTGTAATGGGATTACTGCGGCTTGTCATACGATCGTTGGCATCATATTCCATTGTCGTTGTGAAGCCCATAGGATCTTCTGTTGACCTGAGAAGTCCGTTCTGGTAGGTGTACGTCGTGGTCTTCATCAATCCATCGGTGACTCTTATCATACGGTCGCCTTCATCAAAAGCGTAGCTTGTCGAAACATTGAGAGGATTCGTTACATACACACGATTGCCGTTGGCATCGTATCCGTAAGATGTTGTTGCACCAGAAGGAGTCTGAACAGAAGTAACCAGGCCATTTTGATCATAGGCGAAGTGAGTCTGGCCATTCACCGGCACATCTACCACAAGCGCTTCCCCCACGTTATTATAGGTAATCGTGGTCGTATTATCAGCGGCATCGGTCACAGCGGTAATATTGCCGTTAATATCGTATTGGTATTCCGTACTGTACCCTCTTGCGTTAGTCACAGAAACCGGTTCAGCAAATTCGTTATAGCTGAATGTGACAGTTCTGTTCATGGGGGTGGATACACTCTGTAATACTTTAAAAGGATCAGCAGGAGTTTCCACATAGGTAAATCTGGTTGTCAGGTTTTTTCCGTCAGTGGTGGAAATGAGATTGTGATTATTATCATAAGTATAGCTGACGGTATAGAGAGAATTGGTGGTGGTGAGCAAGTCTCCCTTACTGTTATAGGTGTAGCTCGTAATCTGATTTTCCGCATTGGTCACCTGGGTGATATTCATATTGGCGTCCCACTGAAAATAGGTATTATAGCCCATGGTATCGATGGTGTGAGTGTTATTGCCGAATTCGTTCAGGTAGTAGGTAAGGAGATGTCCGTATGTGTCTTCAACAGTGGTATAATCTGCGGGGTATTTATAAGTGACCTTATAAAGGGGGTCCACAAACTCTTTTACCCTCTGGTTCGCAGCGTAATAATGGATGAGACTTTCTATTCCCTTGGGGTTGATTATTTTACTGAGCTGACCATTTGCGTTATACCTGAACATCGTATAGTGCCCTTCAGGGTCTGTTACCCTCTTGAGATAAGCACCTTCATAGTGATACTTGACTTCTCTCCCCTCGGGATCAATGATTTTTGAAATATAGTCACCATTCCGTATCAATCTGGTAACTCTACCGGAAGCCTCTCTTATTCTTTCCAGCTTACCAGTAGTGCCGTCATAACCCATCACAAGGTAGTTATTTACATTTCGATGTCGAATCTTATTCAGCTTTCCATCACTATTAAATATATACCTGGTGCAGTTTTTCTTTTTCTCCACATAACGGCCATCTGCCCGCTTGAAGAAAACAGTGTTTCGCCCCGGGGGTGAGGTATAACGGGTGATATCACCGTTTTGCTGGGGATTGGTGAATACAAATCGCCCACCATATCCATCCCGAAGAATGACATCGGTACCTTCAAACTCGAGATGAGCATCGAAAATGCAGGTCCATCCCATCCCAAAGGAGCCTTCATAGTCGGCCTGGGAGTTATAGGTTCTTCGTATCTCTACGGGGAGACCTCTGCCGGGAAATGACACGTCGGTAAACTGGACGACGAGATTTCCGCTCCAGAGGTTCACCATTGCACTTCCGCCCCCACCGATCGCGTTGGTGTCATATGTCCAGAAGGGCTTTATGCCAGTGTAGTGTGATGTTCCTATAGGAGGTCTTCCTTTAAAAGGATCTGTGCCGCCTGAATCGCGGTAATCGTCTGAAGATATTAACGATCCGCCGCCGCTTCCACCACCGCAGCTTACCACAAATGCGCCAATTAAAAGGCATGCACACAGAATTGAGATAATGGCAATCAGTTTTTTCCCCTTTGGCATTTACAACCCACCTCCCTCGTATTATAAGCAAAATGAAAGTACATTGCTATACCAAACAAAAAACAGCTGCTGCCAATGGACTTTTTCTGTTGGAACATTGAAGATTTATTTATATGGACAGAAACCACCCGATTCTGTCGTTCAGAAATATTTCGGGGTGATATTACGCTTTTCCTTTTATTTTTTAGGGACTTTAGTCCCGCGCCCCCTGGACTAAAGTCCCATACTCCCCGGACTTTAGTCCCGAATTTTAACAAAAGCCAATCAGATAGACATTCCTGCTATATATTTTGATTACTTTAACCTATAGAAGGAATGTTCACTTTTTCCCTGAAAATTTTCCTAATTGAAACACAATGCTTTTGTCAAGTGAATTGTGTACCACCCTATCAAGACTCTCATTTCAATCGTCGCGGGGTTTTATGGTTTCAGTCGTTGTACCGCTTTATAATGAAAAAGAAAATGTCAGGGCTCTTCATGAGGGTTTGACTGGGGTACTGAGTAAGGAAAAAGAGCCTTATGAGATTATTTTTGTGAACGACGGAAGTATTGACGGAACAGGGGAGGCGCTTGATGATATTGCGTCAGGGGACCGCTGCATAAGAGTGGTCCATTTCACGCGCAACTTCGGACAGACGGCAGCGACGATGTCAGGGTTCGATTTTTCGAGGGGTGAGGTTATTGTAGTGATCGATGCCGACCTGCAATACGATCCTGCCGATATCCTGAAACTGATCAGGAAGCTTGATGAAGGATTTGAGGTGTGTATGGGGTGGCGGAAAGAGAGAAAGGATGCCCTTCTCACCAGAAAGCTGCCGAGCTGCGTGGTTAATATGGCGATTTCCTGGTTGTTTGGCGTGAGACTGCGCGATATCGGCTGCTCTCTTAAAGCATTCAGAAGAGACGTGGCCAAGAGGATACGGATTTACGGAGAGATGCACCGGTATATCGGGCTCTTTGCCCACTGGCAGGGGGCGCGGATTGCGGAGATTCCGGTAGCGCATCTGCAGAGAAAACATGGGAAATCAAAGTACGGGCTGAACAGGGTGACCAGAATTATTCTGGATGCGATTCTGCTGAAGTATTACGAGCGATATGGTCATAAGCCAATGTATTTNNGAGCTTCGGGCTTGGGGGATTTATCCTGTCAATGGCAACGTTCGCCTGCGCAATATACATGGGGATTTCCGGCAGAGGGGGTTCCCCTGCTCTGTTTTTAGCGGGAATCGCGATTCTGATCCTGGTCTCTGGACTCTTTGCGATATTTACCGGTCTTATCGCAGACACCTTTTACCGGACTCAGTTCGAATCAGGGAAGATATCTTCATATGTGGTAAGAGAGAAACGGAATATTGAGTAAAAGAAAAAGGATAAAGATCACACCTGCGCCCGAAAAGATTCGAAAAGATGATACAAAAGGCAGAGTCACGGGTATGGTTATTGCTCTCGTCATAATCACCGGATTCGCCTTTTATCCATCACTTCTTAACGGCTTTACCAACTGGGATGAC
>MTKZ01008487.1_pt2 | contig 36211 bp, 38 predicted proteins | sample 1042781 | NCBI WGS metagenome assembly MTKZ01 (sample SAMN06212207, study PRJNA360539) | anaerobic digester metagenome | biome: Wastewater treatment plant; material: sludge; isolation source: anaerobic digester fed with sludge from wastewater treatment plant | place: Denmark: WWTP Viborg ...
CATTCATGATTGCGGCCGCGCTGGCCGGCGCCTGGATCGTGCGTGCCTGGGATCGCGCCCGTGGCTGGTCGATCGTTGCCGCTGTGGCGATTGCTGGCTACCTGCTGCCGTTCCAGGTTGTGGAAGCGGCGGTCGTGGCCGGCTGGTCGGCCCTCGCCGTCGCGATCGCCCTCCTGGTTCGTCGGGATGCTGCGAACGCCGCCCTGTACCACGGAGTCTCGCTGGCGTTGCTCGGCTTCGGCGCGCTGCTCACACTCGCGCGCGTTGCTCCGCTCGACCGCCTCGCCGTCGACGCCACGCGCGCGAGCGACCATCCGTTGCTGTGGAGCGGCGCGACAGTTGCCGGCATCGCGCTGGCAGTCGCCGCAGGTGTTGCTGCCAGAGTCGTGCGAGACAAGCCGCACGGGCGCTGGCTGATCGTTGCCGCGTCGATTGCCATCGTCTACACGCTCTCAGTCGGCCTGGTCGACGCGTTCCAGCGTCAGATCGGCGGGGAGACGGCGCTCGAGGAGCTACAGAAGCGGGCTCAGGTCGGGCTCTCGATCCTCTGGGCCGTTCTCGGCGGCGCGGCGTTCGTCGCCGGCATTGTCATGCGCCGACGCGAGGCTCGCTGGCTGGGGTTGGGATTGCTCGGCGTTGCGGCCGCCAAAGTGTTCATCGTCGACCTGGCTTCCCTCGACGCCGCCTACCGTGTGCTGTCCTTCATCGGACTGGGCATCCTGCTGCTACTCAGCTCGTGGGCCTATCAACACTGGATGCCGAACCTCCCCGAATCAGACGGACGCCCTGACCCCGTCGCTAGAGCTGGTGGGGAGTAGGAGAACCCGTTGCTCAGCGATCTCTCCGATGCAGCCAAGCATCTAGCGCCGCCCGAGCAACACTATCCGTGCGGCGCTGGGAGACCGCCGGTCGCCAGAGACGTGATGTTTCAGGCGCTCTGTCTGATGTGGCACGTGGCGCCAGGCCGGCATGCTGGAGCGCAAGCAGAACGTCTTCGACGCCTTCATCGCCGCTGCCGAGTGGCTGATCGGCAACGGCTACACCAGCCACGAGAAGTTGGCGATCAATGGGCGCTCGAACGGCGGGCTACTGGTAGGCGCGTGTCTGACGCGGCGGTCTGCGAGGTGCCGGTGCTGGACATGCTGCGCTACCACCGCTTCACCGTCGGGCATTTCTGGACGCCGGAGTATCGTCGCGCAGCACCGAGCCGAATAGCGCCAGTTCGCGGATGTCGTAACGGCGACACAGATCGGCGAGGGCGTCCAACGGAAGGGGAATACGCCCCTGAACGTTCGTGCTCATGTGGTCCCCACATGACGTCCGATGGCGAGCGAGTCTTTATTCACTGTCGTTACGGCCCGAACCATCGAACGATACTTCCACCTTCGGTCAGGCGACCTGATAGATCAACGGACGGTAGCGCGGCTCGGGGATCGGCCGGCCGCCCTCACGGGCAGAATCGAGCCAGAGCCGTTCGGCGACCAGTACCTGTTCGAGCGCTTCCAACGGAGTATCCCCGAAGGCTGAGCAATACTGAAGGTCGGGGATATCGGCGACGAAGCAGCCATCCTCTTCGCTGTAGAACACATTGATGTGGTAATGCTGGTCGCTCATAGTTTCTCCTCAAGTCGCAGCTCATATCGCTCGACGAGACGCAGGAACTAGCGAATCTGATATGGCTTGGCCTCGCCACGAAGCGGCTGGAGGTTGACCATCGCGGGGACCGCCGGATGAGCGTATAGGTGGTGGCTGCCCTCCGTGCGGTCGAGAATGAATCCAAAACCCTCGACAAGATCCTCGAAATCGCGAAACGCGACGTTGTTCATGGAGCCTTGCGTCAGCCGGCGCAGCAGTCGCAGCAGTCGCTCACGGTTCATAGTATCGGCGTCCGCGCGAATCGCCAACACTCACGCGGCCTCCATCCGTCGCCCGGATGGTCTGCTCGGCGTTCCCCAGGTCGGTCACCTCGACGATCTGATCGGTGATGCCATCCTCGTCGAATCGGTAATGACGACGAGGTTCGACGTAGGGCGAATTGATGATCGGGTTCTCGATCACGACCTGTGTCACGGTGGCCCTCCTGCTGGGTTTCTATCGTAGCACGCGCAGCAAGGTTTGATCGCGCTTCATCGGGCAGGGTCGCCGGCCATGGCTCCTCTGCGGCGCGAGTCGTGCTGGGACTGATGTATACATGCAGCAACGACGACGGGCGACGAGGCCCGGCGAGTTGAGGAGGGCAGGGACACGATGGCCGTGGACGAGACTGCGATCGACCGCACGACTGCGCCGCTATTCGAGCTGGACGACACACATCGTGAATTTCAGGCGCTCTGCCGGCGGTTCGTCCAGCAGCACGTGACGCCGAGGGTCGAGGCTGCCGAGCGCGCGGGGCAGTTCCCGCTGGAGCTGATGCCGCTGATGGGACGCAACGGATTCCTCGGGCTGACCTTTCCGGAGGAGGCCGGTGGGACCGGCGGCGATATGCTGGCGATCGCGCTCCTCTCCGAGGAGCTGGGCAAGTCGTGTGGCGGCATCGCGGTGACACCGCTGGCCAGCGCCTACATGGCCGCGCCACACCTGGCGAAGTTCGGCACGCCGGAGCAGCAGGAGCGCTGGCTGCTGCCGATCACGACCGGCGAGAAGATCGCCTCGATCGGCGTCACCGAGCCCGCCACGGGGTCGGACGTGGCCGGTATGCGGACGACGGCAGCGAAGGTCGACGGCGGCTACCGGATCAACGGGACGAAGCTGTTCATCACCAACGCCGGGTTCGCCGACTACATCGTCCTCGGCGCGAAGACCAACCCGACCGAGCGACACCGCGGCATCACGATGTTCCTCATCGAGAAGGACGACCCGGGCTTCAACCTCGGCCGGCCACTGGAGAAGATGGGCTGGCACTCGTCCGACACCCGCGAGCTGATCTTCGACGACTGCTTCGTGCCGGACGACCGTGTGATCGGCCAGGTCGGCCGGGGGTTCTACCAGATCGCCGGATCGTTCCAGACCGAACGCGTCACACTGGCCGGGATGGGTGTCGGGCTGGCGCAGGCGGCGTTCGACGACGCGCTGGAGTACGCGAAGACGCGGCAGGCGTTCGGGCAGGAGATCGGGAAATACCAGGCGATCCGCCACAAGCTGGCCGACATGGCGACGAGCATCCACGCCGGCCGGCTGCTGCTCTACCAGGCAGCGGCCAAGTTCGACAGCGGCGCGGACGACGCGCTCGACCTCGTCGCGATGGCCAAGCTGCAGACGGCGATCATGGCCAACCGCGTCGCCGACGACGCAGTCCAGATCTTCGGCGGCTACGGCTACATCGAGGAGACCCGCGTCGCGATGCACTATCGCGACGCGCGTATCCTGCGCATCGGCGGCGGCACCGACGAGATCCAGCGCGAGATTCTGGCAAAGCGGATGGGGTTGTGACGGAGGGATGGGGGATGGGGGATGAGGCAAAGGGGATGAAGGAGTTCCAGCGTGGAACCGACTCCCCGTCCCCCGTCCCTCATCCCCGACGATCTACCAGATGCCGAGCTCGTCGCGGGCGTCTTCGCTCATCATGGCCGGCGACCAGGGCGGCGTCCAGACGATCTTGAGGTCGATATTGCCGATGCCCATCAGCCCCCCGAGGGCGCGGTGGACCTCTTCGAAGATAACCGGCCCGAGCGGGCAGCCCATCGAGGTGAGTGTCATGATGACTTCGACATCATTCTCCTCAGAGATGATCGCGTCGTAGACCAGGCCGAGGTCGACGATATTGACGCCCAGCTCCGGGTCGTAGACATCCTTCAGCATCTCCAGAATCAGGTCTTTGTTCAGTTGCACCATCTCGGCGCGTCGCTCCTATCGATTCGTCGGCTATCCTGACCGCTAAGGATAGCGCCTGAGGCAGCGTTGGTGCGCGCTCTGCGGTACCCTCAGCACAACAACCGGGAGAATCCCGGAGCGATCCGTTCATTCACGATCGAGGGTTGACGGCGATGTCCTGGCTGGATTTTCTGAAGCGACACGAGCAGCACGACGAGGAGCGGCCGACCCGCGACCTGCCGATCATCCGCACCGGCGGCGTGCAATCTGCCGCTGGCGCGCCGGTCATCGGCCGGCGACCGGCGACCGACGATCCCGAGGCGCAAGCCCGGCGCAAGGCGCGGCTGGAGCAACGCGTGCTCGACCTGCGCTACGACATCCAGCGGGCAGTGAGCGCGTTGGAGGAACCCAACCGCTGGACCGAACGCGTCGCCGAGCTGGACGCCGCGATCGTTCAGGCCGATCGCGACATCGAGACGATACGCGCCGCCCAGCCGGATACGCCAGGCATCCCGCTACCCGCCTGGCCGGTGCATATCGCATCGTTGCGCGCAGCCGAACCCGCTGAGGCGCAGTTGCGCATCGGCGAGGCGCAACTGCGCTATGTCGAAGACATTGACTGGGCCGAACGCGGGCATCAGAAAACCCCCGGCGAGATGCGACGCACCGAAGGAGACCCGGACCTGCTGATGCCGGACGACGTGCCGGCCGCCCGGCGTGACGAGCTGCGCGAGCACCTGGGACACGGGCTGGCGACGCTCGTCGACGATCTGCGCGAGCGCGCGCTGGACGGCCGGCCGCTACCGGAATGGACGCTAGCTGACCTGGCCAGCCCCTGCCCGGAATGCGGCGGTTGGCGCGATCTGCGCGGACGCTGTCCATCGTGCCAGCGACGTAAGTGGCAGGTTGAAGCGCTGGAGGACGATGTGCGGCGGCTGCGCAAGGAACGCATCGACACGCTGGAGGAAATCCAGACTCTCCGCGACCGCCTGCCGCTCCTCCAACGACGCCTCGCCGACGCCGAGGCAAACGCAGCTGCGGCGGGATAACCACTAGCAAGGAGAGCGCACCGCTAGTGGGTGGCCCTTTTCTCGCGCTTCGATATTAGCCTTGCCTAATATTGTAGTTTGTGGCACAGTAGATAGATGTTATTCGATGCTCTGATGTTGATCGCCGGTGGTTCATCGTGAGAAGGGGTCATCCCGGACGCAGTCGCGCGGGCAGGGTTTCGGCGCTGCTCAGCCTCATCACCCTGGCGATCGTCCTCACGGCGTGCGGGCGAGAGGTCGGCGGCGCGCCGACTGATATCACGGACCGGCGCGTTCATGTCGTCGCGACGACAGGCATGGTCGGTGACGTCGCGCGGAACGTCGGCGGCGAGCGCGTCGCGGTCACCGCGTTGATGGGGCCGGGGGTCGACCCGCACCTGTACAAGGCGAGCGCACGAGACGTCGAGGCAATCGACAACGCGGACATCCTCTTCTATAGCGGCCTGCACCTCGAAGGCCGGATGACCTCAATATTCGAGCGGCTGAGCGTCACCCGGCCGACCGTGCCGATCGCCGAAAACATCCCGGTCGAGCGGCTGCGCCGGCCACCCGAGTTCAAGGGCGCCTACGACCCCCACGTCTGGTTCGACGTCGGGCTATGGAGCCATTCTGTGGACGTGGTCCGTGACGCGCTCATCGCGCTCGACCCGGACCACGCCGCGACCTACCAGAACAATGCCGGTGTCTACCGCGCCGAGCTCGTCGCCCTGGATGCCTGGGTCGCCGAGCAGTTCGCGACGATCCCCGCTGGCGCGCGGCTGCTGATCACCGCCCACGACGCCTTCGGCTATATGGGCGCTGCCTACGGGCTGGAGGTGCGCGGCCTACAGGGCGCCAGCACGGCGACCGAGGCCGGCGCCGCCGACGTGCGCGGGCTGGCCGACCTGATCGTCGAGCGCGGGATCAAGGCCATCTTCGTCGAATCGAGCGTGCCGCAGGCGACGATCGAGGCGGTTCAGGCCGCCGTCCGTGCCCGCGGACATGAGGTCGCCATCGGCGGCCAGCTGTTCTCCGACGCGATGGGCGACGAGGGCACACCAGAGGGAACCTACATCGGGATGGTCCGGCACAACGTCGCGACGATCGTCGCGGCGCTGCGCTGATAAATGGAATGAGAGGGGGCGCGATGATCGCTAAGGAGCCACCAGGCGATGCGCCAGTTCGTGTTCGCGACCTGACCGTCGCCTACCGCGAGATGCCGGTGCTGTGGGATATCAACCTCGACATCTCCGAGGGCCAGCTCGTCGCGATCGTCGGGCCGAACGGGGCAGGGAAGTCGACGCTGATCAAGACGATCCTCGGGCTGGTTCGGCCAGCCAGCGGCGCCGTCACCATCCACGGCCAGCCCTACCGGCGCCAGCGGCATCTCGTCGGCTACGTCCCGCAGCGCGGCAGCGTCGACTGGGACTTCCCGACGAACGTGCTGGACGTCGTCCAGATGGGTATGTACGGCCAGCTCGGCTGGATTCGCCGGCCGGGCCGGCGCGAGCGCGAGATCGCGCTGGCATGCCTGGAACAGGTCGGGATGGCCGACTTCGCCGGCCGGCAGATCAGTCATCTCTCCGGCGGCCAGCAGCAGCGCGTATTCCTGGCGCGGGCGCTGGCGCAGGACGCGCGCGTCTACTTCCTCGACGAGCCGTTCGCCGGAGTGGACGCGACGACCGAGCGCGCCATCATCGACATGCTACGCGAGCTGCGGACGCGTGGCAGGACACTGGTCGTCGTCCATCACGACCTGGAGACGCTGCGCGAATATTTCGACTGGGTCATCATGCTCAACGTTCGACTGATCGCCAGCGGCCCGGCCGCGACAACATTCACACGGGAAACATTCCATGCAACCTACGGCGGGCGGCCGGCCGCGTTGTCAGAGCTGTTCGCCGGCGGCCCGGTCGCGGCGGGGGACTGAGCGTGCTGCCACAGATTCTCCACGACCTCCTGTTCGACTACACCCTGCGCACCGTCGCACTCGGGTCGGCGCTCCTCGGGATCGTCGGCGGGGTGCTGGGGACGTTCGCCGTCCTGCGCCGTCAAGGACTGGTCGGCGACGCGCTGGCGCACGCCGCACTGCCTGGCATCGCGCTGGCGTTCATCCTGTCCGGCTCGCGGACGCCGGCCGTGCTGATGCTCGGCGCGGCAGTCTCCGGCTGGCTGGGCACGCTGCTCATCCTGCGGATCGTCCGCGACACGCGGATCAGCGAGGACACCGCGCTCGGCATCGTGCTGACCGTCTTCTTCGGCATGGGGATCGTGTTGTTGACGTATATCCAGCACGGCGGGGACGCTAGCCAGGCGGGGCTGGATCGCTATCTGTTCGGGCAGGCGGCGACGCTGGTCGCCGAGGACGTCCGGGCGATGGCGATCGTCGGCGCGGTGGCACTGGCGATCGTCGCGGTCCTGTTCAAGGAGCTGAAGCTGCTGGCGTTCGATCCGGAGTTTGCAGCCAGTCTGGGGTTCCCGACCGACCGGCTAAGCGTGCTGCTGACCTCGGCGATCGTTCTGGCGGTCGTGATCGGGTTGCAGACGGTCGGCGTGGTGCTGATGGCCGCGATGCTCGTCGCGCCGGCCGCGGCAGCGCGGCAGTGGACAAACCGGCTGGGTGTGATGGTGCTGCTCTCCGGCGTCTTTGGCGCGATGGCCGGGGTGATCGGCGCGATGATCAGCGTGACNNGTCCGGCGGCGGGCGATGAGACGAGAGGCGCTGGCATCCGGGCCATGGGGGGCGCCATGACGGCGCAACAGACAATCCTGCTGACGGCGATCTTCGCGGGCGCGTCCTGCTCGCTGGTCGGCGTCTTCCTCGTCCTGCGGCGGATGGCGATGATGGCCGACGCGATCAGCCACGCGATCCTGCCGGGGTTGGTCGCCGCCTACGTCCTGGCGAACGGGCCGAACCTGCTGGCCGGCATCGCCGGGGCGAGTGCAGCCGGGCTCCTGACGGTTGTGCTGGTCGAAGCGTTGCAGCGCAGTGGGCGAGTGAAGTCGGACGGCGCGATTGGGATCGTCTTTCCGGCGCTGTTCGCGATCGGCACGCTGGCGATCTCGCGCTGGTTCGCGAACGTCCATCTCGACGCCGACGCGATCCTCTACGGCGAGATCGCCTTCGCTCCGTTCGACCGGCTGATCATCGCTGGCTACGACCTCGGCTCGCAGCCGCTGATCGTGCTGGTGGCGCTGACGGCGATCAATTTCGCCTTGCTGCTGTTGTTCTTCAAGGAGCTGAAGCTGGCGACGTTCGACCCTGGCCTGGCGGCGGCGCTGGGGTTCTCGCCCGCGCTGATCCACTACGGGCTGATGGCGGGAGTCTCGGCGACGACGGTCGGCGGATTCGCGGCGGTCGGCGCCATCCTCGTGGTCGCGCTGATGATCGTGCCGGCCGCAACAGCCTATCTGCTGACCGACCGGCTGGGCTGGATGGTCGCGATCGCGGTCGCCGTCGGCGCGGGTTCGGGGGTTGTCGGCTACCAGATCGCCTGGGCGCTGGACGTGTCGATCAGCGGGATGATCGCGGTCGTAATGGGCGCAGCATTCGGGCTGGCGGCGACCTTCTCGCCATCCCACGGCATCGTCGCCCGTACGATTCGGCGCGGTCGGCAGCGTGATCGATTCGCGGCGGACGTGCTGCTGCTGCACCTCGATCACCACCCGGCCGGGGTTGAATCGCTGGCCCGGCTCGAGACCAGGCTGCGCTGGCCGGCCGCTCGCCTGGACGGCGCCGCGCGACGCATTCAGGCCGAACGCCTGGCCACCGTCCAGGCCGGCGAGCTGCGGCTGACCGAGCTGGGGCGAGCCGAGGCGGCGCGGATCGCCAGTGGGCTGGGCGTCGCCAGCGCCGACTAACCCTCGGCGGCGCGCTGCTCGACGAAGCGTCGCGCCAGATCGAGATTATCGGTCGTAAAGCCATCGACGCCCCAGGCGAGGATCTGATCCAGCCTTTCCTCCGTATTGATCGGCCAGGTGATTACCGTCGAGACACGTTCCTTCAGCGCGGTGACGATCTCGGCGTTCAGCAGCCGGTAGTGAATGGAGATCGCGTCGTGGTCGTCACGCTCCAGCCGCGGCCAGACACGGTCGAGCTGGCGCAGGTTGCCGATCGAGTGGACGACGGTAACCTGCTCCCAGGCACGAAGCTCATCGAGCAGTCGCCAGTCTTGCGAGCAGACCAGCAGCGGGTCGTCACCGTGGGTAGCGCGCCAGGCGGCGACGAGCGAGGCCGGCAGGCCGGGCACACCATGCTTGAGGTCAATGAAGAGGCTCGTATCCGACGCAAGCTGGCCCAGAAGCTGGTCGAGCGTGAAGCGCGGCTTGCGCCCACTCTCGATCGACCAGCGATCCCAGAGAATGGGGACCGGGCCGATCGTCTTCGAATGCCGCACCTCCAGCCGGCCGCGATAGAGCCAGATGTCGGCTTCGACGAGGTCGACGCCGGCTGCCTCCGCACTGTGCAGCTGCTCCACTGTGTTGCCGAACCGGTGAGCGACGACGAAGGGACGAGGAAGCGTCGCGATCGCTAACGCGCGTCCCCGCGCCGCGGCGACGGCTGTCGAGCTCTCCGGTCCCGGCGAGCGCGCGCCGCTCCCAGCAGATGGGAACGGCGGGGGCGAGGGCGTCTCTTCGTTAGCCCAGGACGTAGATGGCATGCCTGACGCGGGCGCGGTCGGGACGATCGAACGCTGCCAGATCGGCGCGACGCGAGTCACGATCAGGTAGCTGCTCACGACAATGAACCCGCCGGCTATTCCGTCGATGATGAAATGATTGGCAGTCAGCACGATAGCGGTATACATCAGCACCGGCATGATGACGCCGATCGCGCGCGTCCACCAGCGACGCGCCTCCAAGAAGACCGCCATCCCGGCCATCAGATCCCAGCCGAAATGCAGGCTGGGAAAGGCGGCATACGGGTTGGTCAGCGCAGGCGGCTGAAGGACGCGATAGGCGTCGGATCGCAGCGTTACCGTGTCGACCAGGCCGATATCCGGCACGAGGCGAGGCGGCGCGACCGGATAGAACAAAAAGATCGACATCCCGATCAATCCCGAGAGGAACATCGTATTTCGATATTTCGGATAGGCGTTCGGGTGGGCAATGACGAGCCACGCAAAGACGCCAGCCAGGAATGGCCAGTGTCCCCAGATATAGATCCAGTTGACGACATCGACCAGCCCGTCGTGCGTCATGATCTGCTGTTGCAGCCACGACTCGTGGAACAGTCCGAGCCGTGCCTCGACGTCGATGATGTGGTGGGCGTGAGCGAGGGCGACCTCGAGGCGAGCGTGCGCGAGTCCGCGAACGAGGAAGTAGAACAGTGCCGCCGGCGCGATCATCAGCACTTCGCGGATCAGCCGGACGCTGCGCTGATGTGACGCTGGAATCAGCCAGCGCACGACGAGACACAGGAGCATCAGAAAAGCGTAGGCCGCAGTGTTCCAGTCGAATGGGTTAAACGTGAGCGTTGGCAAAAACGTCGACTCCGACCGTTGCGGGAAAGGTTATCGGCGCCCCGTAGAATCCGGCCGAGCGCGGTAGCGGGGCAACCGACACAGCCATTTCAGCAATCAAGAATACGACGGGCTGCAACCGGCTTCAGCGCACCCGTGCCTGAGGCGCGCGTCGCGGGGATGGTCGGAGATCAGGCGAAGAGGTTGAAAAGGCCGACCAGGTGCGGCATATAGAGCAGCCCGACGACCGGCAACGCGATGGCCAGGTTGCCGACGGCAACAGTCCGCAATCGCTGGCTCGGTCGCCAGTGGCTGACCGCCCAGGCAAGCCCGGCCGCGCCGGCAACGGCGACCAGCAATGAGATGAGATCGTCCGGGCCGAGCGCCCCGCGCGAGCCGAGCACCGGCAGCAGTGTGCCGTCGCTGGCGCCAGCGATCAGCGCGCCAAGTCCCACCGCAGCGGCTGCGACCTGTGGCAGATGGCTCGCCGCGGTCTGCACGACTTCCTGGCGGCCGGCCTGAGCGGCCAGGCCAAGGAACAGTGGCAGCCAGACATCGCCAACGCGGAAGAGCAACGCTGCGCCGACCGCGGCCGGCACCGGCACCCCCATCTGCTGCAGCGCAAGCGCCATCGACACCTCAACCAGCCCGATACCCTGGAAGACGGGAGCGACGAGGCTGAACATCGTCCCGGCCGTGAACCCGACGAGCACCACGACTGGCGAGACATCCTGGTGCATCGCCCGCAGGGCGACGAACAGCGTAACGGCGCTTACCAGGTTCTGGGCCAACCCCACCACAAACGGCAACGCCAGATCCTGCCCACGGATGCCATAGTCGCGGGCATGATCGACAAACGCAACGACACGCTTCGGCAGATGGCGCTGGAGCGGACCGCTTGCGTGAGCATGTCGACGCTGACGCAACAGGAGCGAAATCAATGCCGTCATGACAGCAAGCATGCTGACGAGGATCGCCGCGCCGATCAGCGCGATACCGGACGGTCGGTGGAACAAGAACGTCGGGATCAGCAGCAGGACGAACGACGCGTAGCCGGTTGCGCTGCGCAGCGTCGTCGTCAGCAGCGCATCGTCAGTCGAGACGCCACGCTGGGCCAGGTTACGAATGAGCACGTAGACCGACGCCGGACCACTGACCGGCGTCAGCGTGCCGACGACATGGCGCTGCAGGTGAAGGTCGACGACCTGGTGCAGGCGGACGTGATGACCCAGCCGGCGCAGGATGACCTTATAGGTCAGGCCAGAGAGGACAAGCGCGACAAGCTGCGCGACAACGATGCCGGCCAGCCAGAATCGATCGGCGTCCGCTAGCGCCGCGCCAATCTGTTGAATTTCAGCTTGCTGGCGGGAAACGAAACCGACCGCGAGGAGGGTAAGGAGCGCCAACCAGATGAAGATGCCGTATCGGGAGAGGACCATCCGGCCCTGTCGAACGAAAGCGCGAACGATTGGCATGGACTATTGTTGTTCTCTTTCCCCATCCGCGATGGGGCGACCCATCTCTGTCGGGGCTACTGCAATCGCGTGACGACCATCACGTGCGTGCTGAACTCTACCACGCTACCTGTCCCGTCGAACAGGCAGGAACCTGTCTACTTGGCCGCTAATTCTGACGCATAAGCCACGCCACGAAAACGGAGGAGGTAGAGAGCCGGTCAGCTGTCACCGGCGGCGACAGACGAGGGTGGCGGGTTGACCCGCGCCTCCATCGATGGCTCGGCGTAGGAGCGGTGGGACGGAACATCGACGATCTCCCGCTCGGGGTAGCGCAGGGCGGTCAGCGTGCCGCCGAACGCGCAGCCGGTGTCGATGCTGATCGTGTTATTCCGCCATTCGGCAGCATGCATCGGCGTGTGTCCGTAGACGACGAGCGCGTCCCCGCGATAGCTTGCAGCCCAATCGCGGCGGATGGGGAAGCCCCAGGGCGAGCGCTCCCCGGTCGGCTCGCCGAAGCGACAGAAGGCGGAGATCTCCCGGTCGACCCGTCCGATCATCCATTCCTCGATGCCGGCATGAGCGATCACAAGGTGGCCGCGGTCGAGAATACGGTAGGGCGGTGTCGTGGCCAGCAGATCGGCGATCGCCGCGCCCAACGCATCACGGCGGCGTGGTGGAAGCGCCAGCAGCTCATTGACCGTCTCGGCCAGCCCGTAGGTGAGATGGACATCGCGGCCCATCAGATAGCGAGCGAACTTGCTGTCGTGGTTGCCTGGCACATAGAGCGCCGTGCCAGCTGCCAGCGAGGCGACCGCGATCGACCAGACCGCGATGCTGCCTGGCCCACGGTCGTTGAGGTCGCCGAGAAAAGCCAGCGTCCGGCCGGCCGGATGGCGGGCGATATCGCCGTCAAGCTGATAGCCAAGGCGGTCCAGCAGATCCCGCAGCTCATCGATACAGCCGTGGACATCGCCGACGATGTCGTAGGGTGGGGACGTTGAATCGCAGATGGCGACGCCATGCGCAAGTAGCCGGTCGGGGGCGAATGCGCCGGGCCACGAGTGGTTTCGTCTGTTTCTGTCAGCCAAGCTCGTCTCGCCTGCTCGCATATCACCCGTCTTGCGGTCGGCCGCCGGCAGCGTCAGCGCCAATGCCCTATTGTCGCACGGGCAGTGCCGCGGGCCAGATTGTCACACCATTGCCACGGCAGCGCCCAATTCCGTCGCGCGGCTGAAACTCTGCCGATGATCAAATGACTGCAGTCGGGCCATCGCCGCGCGACGCCGATACGGCATTCCATCGAGCGGCCTGTCCCGGGCAAGGAGGGTCACGGTGGCATCCTCTTCCGTCGTGTCAGTCGACACCGCGCCGAGCATCGTTGTCGACCCCATCGATGAGTTGATTGTGCGCGCTCGAAAGGGCGATCGGAATGCGTTCGGAGCGATCTACGAACGACATTTCAACGAACTGTACTGGCACGCGCTGCGGTTGACCGGAGACCCGAACGACGCCGCCGATGTAACTCAGGAGACGTTTGCCCGCGCCCTTGTGGCGCTCCCGAAGACAGCCGGGGCGATGAACGTCCGCGCCTGGCTCTATCGGATCGTGACAAATGCCTGCCACGATCTCGGCCGCCAGCGCGCCCGCTCCGCAACGACCAATCTGTCGCCGGAGATCGCAGCCGCTATTCCCGACCATGACGCGACGACCGACCCGGAGCGATGGCTGCTGCGCCGTGAGGCACAGTCCGAGGTCTCCGGCGCCCTCGGGCGGATGAGCAACCGCTCGCGGACGTTGCTACTGCTGAGAGAGCGCGATGAGCTGTCGTGCGCCGAGATCGGCGAGCGGCTCGGCGCGTCGCGGGCGGCGGTGAAGTCGGGCCTGTTCCGCGCCCGGCACGAGTTGCGGCGACTCTACGACGCCGAACGGGACGCGGCCTGACGGGCAGGCGTTCGAGAGGATCGACGATGAACTCGCCAACGATCCTTCAACGCTGGTCATCCGACCATCTCCCATACGTCGTGCACGTGCGGTTGACGCCATAGGCCCGCGACGCTCGTGACGGAAACTCTCCGCATCACTCACTCGCCCGTTGTCGAGCCGGCCGGCCGGGCCGGCTCAGCGCGGGTCGGCTCAACGTGCTCGCGCGGTCGCTCGTGGGCAGGCAGGAAGAGGAGCGCCACCAGCGCGCCAGCGACGGCGAAACCGGACGCGACCAGCGCGGTCGTGCCCATCGCGTCGACGAAGGCCGACCGCGCGGCGGCCGCAAGCGCCTGCCCCTGGGCGCCGCCGATCTGCGCCGCCACGCCGAGCGCAACCCCGACCGAGTCGCTAGCCGCCTTCGCGACATCCGGCGGTAGCGCGCGCACAACCGGGCCGATCGCGCTGGAGTACGACGACGCCAGCAGGCTGCCGAGGATCGCGACGCCCAGCGCTCCGCCGACCTGGCGGGTCGTATCGTTGACCGCCGAGCCAACCCCGGCGTTCTCCTCCGGCACCGCGCCCATGATCGAGTCGGTCGCCGGAGACATCGCGCTGCCCATGCCGAAGCCGAGGATCAGGATCGAGATCAGCACCGTCTGATAGCCGGATAAGTCACTGACGGTCGAGAGGTTCAGCAGCCCAAGCGCGACGATCCCCAGCCCCGCGCCGACGACGATCTTCGTCCCGATCTTCGCCGCCAGCCGGGTTCCGATACCGACGCCGCTGCCGATGCCAACTACCACCGGCGTGACGCGGACACCTGTCTCGAGCGTCGAGAAGCCAAGCACGAACTGCAGGTACTGGGTCAGGAAGAAGAGCATGCCGAACATCGCGAAAAACACCAGCGTGATAGCGATGCTGGCTGCCGAGAAGCGCGGATTCCGGAACAGACGCAAGTCGAGCATCGGCTGTGCGCGGCGCAGCTCCCACAACGCGAACGCGCCCAGCAGCACGACCGCGGCCACGCCCCAGCCGAGCGTCTGGCCGGCCAGCCAGCCGACGTTCGGCGCTTCGATGATCGCATAGAGCATCGAGGCCAGGCCGCCGATCGAAAGGAGCGCGCCGACCGGGTCGAGCCGCGACGCCTCCGGATCCTTCGACTCCGGCACGACCAGGATCGCGCCGAGGATCGCGACCGCGATGATCGGGACGTTGATCAGGAAGATCGAGCCCCACCAGTAGTGTTCGAGCAGCCACCCGCCGATGACCGGGCCGAGCGGGACGCCGAGGCCGACCGTCGCCGCCCAGATGGCGATCGCCTTCGGGCGCTCCTCACGGGGGAAGACGTTGACCAGGATCGAGAGCGTGGCCGGCATGATGAACGCCCCGCCGACCCCCATCAACGCGCGGGTGGCGATCAGGTTCCCGGCCGAGCCGGACCAGGCGGCGAACAGCGAACCGCCACCGAAGATCACGAAGCCGGTGAAGAGCGCCAGTCGCCGGCCATAACGGTCGCCGAGCGCGCCGGCCGTCAACAGCAGGCCGGCAAAGACCAGGACATAGGCGTCAACGATCCACTGCAGCTCGGAGTTGGTCGCGTCGAGGTCGCGCACCAGCGTCGGCAGCGCGACGTTGAGAATCGTGTTGTCGAGCGAGATCACCAGCAGGCTGACGCAGAGGACGGCCAGTGTCCACCAACGTCGCTCGAAGGCGTCAGAACGCATCACAGGTCATTCCTATCGCCGATTTCCGATCGATACGGCGTCGTATCGCACTGGAACCTACACCCGCCAGTATCGCCCGGCAAGCAGAATCGAACAGCACTGTGCGCTACTCTGCCGTCGACACTCATGTCGACGGCAGAGTGCTGACTCGTCGAAAAATTACCGCGGCACTCATCATTCCGCGCCGGATGGCGGATCGCCTGCCGAAGGTCGCGCATCGCCGACGATGCCATTAAGTACCAGACCAACGATCCGCGCTGGAAACCAGGACTCCGCGACCGCCATCATGTTGCCGAAGAGCATGCGGCTGATGACTGCCCAATGAGAAGATCGATGACCAGCATATCGTGGAATAATCGCTCGCCAGGCTCCGCCGATCACTGCCGGACGAGTCCTGAAGGCTATTGTCATAGCGCGTATTCTTAGTATGAGGAGGGAGCATGGCAGCGATTGATCGAGCTACCATCGTCTCGCGAGACAGGCTGGGGGAAATTTGCCGGCGTTACGATGTGACTGAGCTCCGCGTATTCGGCTCGGCACTGAGCGATGCGTTCCGCGCCGAAAGTGATATCGATGTGCTCGTCGAGTTCGCTCCGGACGCCCGTATCGGATTCTTCGAGCTTGCGCGGCTCCAGCGCGAACTATCGGCGCTCTTCGGCCGCGAGATCGATATTGTCTCGAAACGCGGTCTCAATCCAACGATCCGTCGGGACGTGCTCAACTCGTCGATGACACTCTATGCGGCGTGACGAACTGCTTCTTCGGGATATCCTCCAGGCAGCCGACATGATCTCCGAATTCCTCGACGGTATCGATCGGAGCCGCTTCCTGAACGACCGATTGATTCAAAGCGCAGTCCTGCAACAACTCACCATCATCGGTGAGGCTGCCTCCCGCGTATCCCAAACGCTTCGCGAAGACTATCCAAAGGTCCCCTGGGATGACGCCCGAGCCACCAGGAACTTTGTCGTGCATCAGTATTTCTCGATCGACTGGTGGATCGTGTGGGATACCGCAACACAAAACATTCCCGAGATCCGACCGCTAATCGCGGCGATTATCGAAGCAGAGGTTGGTGACGCGCCAACATAGCGCGGACTACTCCCACAGCTCCCCCAACTCCGCGACCGAGGCCAGCGAGATATCCGGCGTGCCGTATTGCAGGTCGATATCGAGGAACTTGCCGGTGCGGACGAGGACGCCGGTCGCGCCCATCCGCATGGCCGGGACGAGGTCGTGGGCGATCGAGTCGCCGACCATCGCGGTCACGGCCGGCGGCAGACCGAGCGCCCAGAAACCGGCCCGGAAGAACGGCATCGCGGGCTTGCCGACCAGCCGCGAGCGCGTGCCGCTGGCGAACTCCAGCCCGCGGATGAATGCGCCGGCGTCGATGGTCGGGCCAGCCGAAGTCATCCACCACGGGTCGCGGTGCATCGCGACCAGCTTCGCGCCGCCGAGCAGCAGCCGGAAGGCGTGGTTCATCGTCTGGTAATCGAAGTTCTCGGCGGCGTCGCCGATCACGACGACGCCGGCCCCTGGCCCGTCGGTCAGCTCGACGCCCTCGAACTCGGCGGCGACATCGCCGGAGCCAAGCAGGAAGACCGGCTGACCGGGGAAGTTGCGCCGGACATATTCCGCCGTCGCGCCGCCGGCCGTGATGACATCGTCATCCGCGACGTCGAAGCCGAGGTCACGCAGCAGCGCGCCGAGCGCCCAGCGCGAGCGGACGGTCGTGTTGGTCAGCAGTCGAAACGGGACGCCACGCGCGCGCAGATCCGCCAGCGCTTCGACCGCGCCGGGGATGGCAACGCCATCGACGTGCAGCACGCCATCGACGTCGAACAGCACACCCTGAATCGCCTGATCGGCCATCGGCTCATCCTCTCTCACACTCCTGCAGCATCGCCAGCAGTGTACTTCTGGGCAACATCTAACGCGGGTGATGGCAGTTGACAGCGCAGAAACGTCGTGTAGTCTATGCATAGAACACGCGTTCGCAACCAGAACGAAAGGGGTCGCATTGGACGCTATCACGAGTCTTCGGGGACAGTTCGGACGTGGACACGAGATCATCGAAACGGCTGTCGCCGGCCTGTCGCCCGAACAGCTTCACTACCGCGGAGAGGGATCGACGATCCAGTCGATCGCCGCGATCTACTCCCATACCGTTCTTGGCGAGGATGGCCTGCTCAACGGGATGGCTCGCGGGCAGGCGTCTCTGTACGACTCCGGCGGCTGGGCCGCGAAGACCGGCATCGACGGCAGCAAGGCCGGCCAACTCTCGGATCAGACCAGCGACGCGCTCCGCGAGGTCGACTTCGCGGCTCTGCGCGAATATGCCCAGACGGTGTACGCGGAGACCGACGCCTGGCTGGCGACACTGTCCGAGGCCGATCTCGACCGATCGATCCACATCTCCTGGATGAACACCGATATGCCGCTCGGCCAGTTCATCGGCTCGGTCGTCGCCTGGCATACCATCCACCACGGCGGCGAGATCGCCGCACTCACTGGCGTCCAGGGCGGGCACGGCCTGGCGTTCTAGCGCGCTCCGGCAACCGGCCGGCGAGACACAGAATCTCGCCGGCCATGCTCGGGAATACTCCCCACCCGCCGACGTTATCAGTCGCAAGGCGGCGCGAGTGAGACCGCTCGACGAGCCGTAGGCACCTGTGCTCCGCCGGCCATCAGGCAGGCCAGGCGAGCGATACCTGGAGACTGGCGCCCCGATGCGACTGACACACTGCACAGCACTCCGATGCACACACGACCCGCGAGGCGGCGCTTTGGATAGCGCCTGGCCGGGCACGCCTGTCGCCCACCTCGCCTTCGAGACAGACACCTACTTCACCACCATCGACTGTCGTCGCTGACAGACGCTCCCCGGCTACAACCGGGCCGAGCAACCACACCCGCCAACCAACGCGGCCAGAACGGCAGCGACTCGCTGTCGCTGTCCGCGTTCCGACACATTCAGCGACGCCAGGAGGATGTTTCCGGATGGAACATTGGGATATTGACATAAGCGACGCGCTGCTTTCCGGCACGGGGGTCGTAATCCACGAACGCCCGGCCGGCCCAGCGCAGCAGGTGGACGACCTGACCCGTCTGATCGGCAACACGCCGCTGATCCGGCTGCGCTCGCTCGAGCCAGCGCAGGGGATCGAGGTCTACGGCAAGGCGGAGTGGCAGAATCCGGGCGGGTCGGTCAAGGATCGCGCGGCGCTGGCGATGATCGAGGCTGGCGAGCGCAGCGGCCGGCTGACACGCGACAGGACGATCATCGACGCGACCAGCGGCAACACCGGCATCGCCTACGCGATGATCGGCGCGGCGCGTGGCTACCGCGTCGTCCTCTGCCTGCCTCGGAGCGCCAGCGAGGAGCGTAAGAAGATCCTGCGCGCCTACGGGGCCAAGCTGATCTTCACCGATCCGGCGGAGGGCTCCGACGGCGCAATCCGCGCAGTCCGCGCGCTCTACGCCGCCAACCCCGAGCGCTACTTCTATCCCGACCAGTACAACAACCCGGAGAACACCCGCGCCCACGAGCGCACGACCGCGCCGGAGATCTGGCGGCAAACGGAGGGGCAGATCACGCACTTCGTTGCCGGCCTGGGGACGAGCGGCACGTTCGTCGGCACGGGCAGGAGGCTCAAGCAGTACAACCCGGCGATCCAGCTCGTCGCCGTCCAGCCGGACTCGCCGTTCAACGGTCTGGAGGGGCTCAAGCACATGGCGACGGCGATCGTGCCGGGCATCTACGACCCGGCGCTGGCCGACATCAACGCCGAGGTCCGCACCGAGGACGCCTACCGGATGGTGCGCTGGATCGCCCGCAGCGAGGGCATTCTGATCGGCATCTCCGGAGGCGCGGCGCTGGTCGAGGCGGAGCGGGTCGCGCTGCGGGCGAGGGACGAGGGACGAGGGACGAGGGACGAGACGGGACGGACGGTCATCGTCGCGATCCTGCCGGATAGCGGGACGCGGTATCTCAGCGACCGGTTCTGGGACGAGGAGGGCTGAGCGATGCCGAACCATCGTCCCCCGTCCCAGCTCGCGCTTCCGCAGGAGCTGGCGTCCGCCATCGCGGTCCACGGCGAGCAGACCTACCCGGACGAATGCTGCGGCGTGCTGCTGGGGTGCGACGGCGAGGGCCAGCGGGTGATCGAGCGGCTGCTGCCGATCGACAACCAGTGGGACGCGGGCGAGCGGCGGCGGCGGTTCCTGATCACGCCAGAGGATATGCTACGAGCCGAACGCGAAGCGCGCCGGCAGGGGCTGAACATCCTCGGCTTCTACCACTCGCACCCCGACGCGCCGGCCCGCCCATCCGAGTTCGACCGCGAGCACGCCTGGCCCTGGTACACCTATCTCATCGCCAGCGTCCGCGACGGCAAATTCGACGACATGACCGGCTGGCAGCTCCGGGACGACCGGGCGGGGTATGACACGGTAGGGGTGAGGGATGGGGGATGAGGCAAAAGGGGATGGGAGCGGACGGCCCTTACCCCCGCCCCTCTCCCAAGGTTGGGAGAGGGGAGAGGATCCGTCCCTCATCCCTCATCCCTTCGCAACAAGGAGATAGCATGACGACGAACATCGCGATGGCGACGATCTTCATTCCGACGGCGCTGCGCGGCTTTGCCGGGGGTAGCGCGAGCTATAGCGTGCCGGCCACGACGGTCGGGCAAGCACTGGCGCAGCTGACCGCGGAGCACCCGGCGCTGAAGCAGCACCTCTACGGCAACGAGGGCCGGCTGCGCTCATTCGTCAACGTCTACGTCGGCGAGGACGACATCCGCTACCTGCAGGGCGAAGACACCCCGCTCGCAGCCGACGCCGAGGTGACGATCGTGCCGTCGATCGCCGGCGGCGCGGTCGAGCCGCGGGTGGCGCAGACGACGCTGTCGAACGACGAGATCATGCGCTACTCCCGCCACCTGATCATGCCGGAGGTGGCGCTCTCCGGGCAGGAGAAGCTGAAGGCGGCGAAGGTGCTGCTGGTCGGGGCCGGCGGCCTCGGCGCGCCGCTGGGGCTCTACCTCGCGGCGGCCGGCGTCGGCACGATCGGCGTTGTCGATAGCGACGTCGTCGACGTCACCAACCTGCAGCGCCAGGTGATCTACGGCACCAGCGACATCGGCGTCAAGAAGCTGGAGGCGTCGGCGGCGCGGTTGCGCGACCTGAACCCGCACATCCAGATCATCCCCCACGAGACGCGGCTGACCAGCGAGAACGCGCTGGAGATCCTCAAGGACTATGACATCATCGTCGACGGGACCGACAACTTCCCGACGCGCTACCTGGTCAACGACGCCTGCGTGATGCTGGGCAAGCCGAACGTCTACGGCAGCATCTTCCGCTTCGAGGGCCAGGTGTCGGTGTTCGACGCGACCCATGGCCCGTGCTACCGCTGCCTCTACCCCGAGCCGCCACCCCCCGGCCTGGTGCCGAGCTGCGCCGAGGGCGGCGTCCTGGGCGTGCTGCCGGGCACGGTCGGCGCGATGCAGGCGACCGAGACGGGGAAGCTGATCCTCGGGATCGGCGAGCCACTGATCGGCCGGCTGCTGCGCTACGACGCACTGGCGATGCAGTTCAAGGAGTACAAGCTGCGCAAGGACCCGCACTGCCCCGTCTGCGGCGAGCACCCGACGGTGACCGAGCTGATCGACTACCTCGAGTTCTGCGGCGTCATGCCCGAGCCGAAGCCGGACGAGGTCGTCGCCCCCGAGTGGCAGATCACGGCGAGCGAGCTGGCGGCGCAGCGCGCGGCCGGCTGGCAGCCGCTGCTGATCGACGTCCGCGAACCGCACGAGCGCGAGATCGGCCTGATCCCCGACAGCGTCCTGATCCCCGTCGGCGAGCTCCCGGCGCGCATGCACGAGCTGGACACCAGCCAGGACATCGTCCTCTACTGCCGCTCCGGCGTCCGCAGCGCCCGCGCCCTCGAACAACTCCGCGCCGCAGGCTTCGGCAAGCTCAAGAACCTGACCGGCGGCATTCTAGCGTGGTCCGACGAGGTCGATCCGACGGTGCCGAAGTATTAGCGTAGGGTCCGGCGCATTAACCAGTTGGGGCTTGTCATTCCGAGGCCGCAGCCGAGGGATCTCTCCCTATTAGGTGTGGGGAGATTCCTCGCTGCGGCTCGGAATGACAGCGTACGATGGGAGTTTCTGCCCAGCGCGGTTGGTAGCTCAGGTCTTCGGGCGCCTGATCCACACCAGCTCGATCAGCCGTTCCTCGACCGCTGACTCTAGGTCAGCCTGCGTATTGCGAAGTGGGGCAAGGCCCTGGATGAACGGAAGACCGTGACGATCGAACACGGCGCTGATGTTCTGCATCTTTCGTTCGATCGCTTTTTCGGTACGGCTTGGGAGTTCGTTCCGGTGGAGTTCCCGATAGCGATGCATCTTCACGACATCGCGGCCGGCCACCTCGTCCCCCAGCATCTGGAAGTAGGCATCAACGATGGCGTCGATTTCCTCCGACGACCACGGCTCCCGAGTCGTCCGCGTCCTATCGGTCATTGGCTCTGCGCCTGACCGGACGCGATAGCATCCCGCAGCCGCGTCACTGCGTGCCCCAATTCCTCGACCCATTCCACGTTAGAACAGAATACCGCCTCAGGATCCCCCTCCAAAATCTGCACATAACGGGACAACGACAAGGCGATGTCGTCGTGCATCTTGTTCGGCGCCGTTCATTCGCAAACCGGCAGGTCGTCGGATGCGATGGTTTGCGCCTCGATCCGTCGAAGCATCGCCAGCAGCCGCTTGACCCAGGTGTCGCTACGAAGATCGTGCTCCCAGACGCGCATGACGTGAAAGCCATCGGCGCGAAGTTGGCGGCGAACGCGATTGTCCCGCCTTCGGTTGCGGTCGATCTTCTCACGCCAGTAATCCGCGTGAGCCTGGGGATAGCGGACATGCTGCGGGCAACCATGCCAGAAGCAGCCATCGATAAACACAACAAGCCGATCCCGTGGGAAGTAGAAATCCGGCTTGCCCGGGAGGTGGGCATGCCGCTCCCACCCACCAATATCTGCAGAGTCGAGCGCGGCGATAGCTTTCATCTCGGTCGACCGATTGCCGGTGCTCTTGACCTTTGCCATCAACGCAGAGCGATCAGCAGGTGTCAACGGATCCACCACTCAGGGTAGCTCAGATTCTCCGGTGTCATTGCCCGGCTCTTCCACGGGAAACGGTTCGTGAAAGTCAGCGAGTCGCTGGGAAGCCAGCCGTTCCAATCGACGCGCCTGCGTGATCAACGTTCGCCGCAACCCAATCGAGACATCCCGTTCGCTGATGACGCGAGCGAGATTCGCAACCGTCATCGCGCGGCGAGCCAGGCGGGTATCCGGATGCTTGCGCAAATCATAGATGTCGTCCGGGATGATCCGGGCACGAACAGCCGGCGGAAGCAGAACGATATCTCGCGGAGGTATGTCGGCTTCGTTCAGAACCGCGCCAAGAGCGGACTCACGCAGGACCTTCTGAAATACCGTGTACTCCGCAGCGGCGAGCTCTTCTTTCACTCGTTGCTTGTAATCGTCGTTAGTTTCCCCATTGGCTGGAGATTCCAGCTCATAGAATGGATAGACCTCTACCTCAGCAACCTCGAACGGATCGAGGACGTTCATCGCAACGGCGTCGGTGCGCTGATTGGTAAGGTGCCGACGGATTCGCGTTCGCAGGCGCTCGGTTGTTTGCCCAACGTAGATCGGTTCGCCATCGTAGTCGTAGAAGACATAGACGCCGCACTTGGCGTTATTCGGTTGTCTCCCATCGGCGTCTGTGTGGTTGAGAAAGTCATCGAGGCGCCCACGAATTGCCGCTACTTCCTGAGGCAGCTCGGAGCTCCGCCGACGGCTCGATCTAGACACCAACCAGCATCCTGTCGACCTTCCAACGTATATCGGTCAGTTCCGTCGATAACAATGGCACGAGATACTCGCGAGTCAACCACGATATGACCGGGACACAGACTGCGTCGCCAAACGCGAAGAGCACGCGCCCCTCGGAGATTCCGTCGAAGCGGTATTCGCCGGCGCCTTGTAGCCGCGCGTACTCACTGCCAGTCATCCATCGGATTCGTGCGGCGCCAAAGCCAGCCTCAACGACCGCCTGCTTGCTCGACCCGCCACGAGCGGTCCGAAGACAGCCGCTGATTGAATCGCTGCGGATCTCCCACGCTGGCTTTCCATTGCGCGTGCGCCGGTATGCCGTCGCCCATGTCATCGACCCCAACGCTCGCATCGCGTCATAGCGCTCGCGTTGTAACGGCGAGAGCTCGTCTTCGAAGCGTTGCGCGCGTGTTGCGTCCCACCATCGACTATCGTCGAGCGAGAGTCGATCGACAACACCAGCCAGCGTGCCGGTATCGCGCTCTGGCAGTGTCAAATCCAGAGCGTGCAGATTCAGCTCCGGATGACGCTGGACGAAGCGCCCCACCCAGGGCGGTCGGATGGCGCTCGGCGACCAATCGCTTTCTAGTGGGAATCGATCCCGCGAACCGACGATAAATAGCCTGGGGCGACTCTGCGGAACAAAGTGACGAGCATCGGCGATAAGCAGGTCGCACCAGTAGCCGAGCTCGTTCAGGCGACGAATGGCATGGAACAGGTCGCTCCCGCCATGCGATGACGCAAAGCTTGGAACGTTCTCGATCAACAGGGCGTATGGGCGATGTCCCTGCATCTCATCGAGCACGCGAGCGAACTCCCAGAATAGTCCGGATTGCTCGCCCGCTAGTCCACGGCGATTGCCCGCCAGCGAAAGGTCGGTGCATGGAAACGACGCCGTGGCGACATCCACATGCGGCAGCGACGCGCCACGGACGTTTCTAATGTCGTCCAGCAGAAAGTCATCGCCGCCGAAGTTCTGCGCGTACATCTCGCGCTTGCCGCGATCGATGTCGTTGGCCCACAGAACCTGAGCGCCGTTTTGCTCGAGCGCCATACGGATGAGTCCGATACCAGCGAAGAATTCCGCGACGCGCACGCTGCCTCCCAGAGCGGACTAGAACGTCTGTCCTGTACGTTCATCCACTAGTCTTATACCCTGAAAGCGACCATAACGCCAGTAATACCCCGATCGAGTCGCGCCCGGCGAGGTCGGGACTTGGGGAGAAGCCCATCACGCCGCCACTCCCCGCAACCCGCCAGCCGCCGCGACGGACAGCAGGTAGTCGATGATTCGGGCGGGGATGTCGACGCCGGTGGTGTCGATCGAGTTGCGGAACTCCATGGTGGCGTTGACTTCGTTGACCAGCAGGCCGCGGGTGGCGTCCTCGAAAAGGTCGACGGCGAGGATGCCGCCGCCGACGGCGTCGGACACGCGGCGGCAGAGGTCGGCGATGGCGGGGGTGACGTGGCAGTTGCTGGCCTGGCCGCCGCGGGCGGTGTTGGTGATCCAGTGCGTGCTGGAACGATAGATGGCGCAGATCGTCTCGTCGCCGATGACGAAGGCGCGGATGTCGCGGTCGGGCTTGGCGATGTGCTCCTGGATGTAGAAGGTCTGGTGGTGGAAGCCGCCCAGCACCTGCTTGTGCTCCAACAGCGCCTCGGCGGCGTCGCGGTCGTTCACCCGCGCCAGCAGCCGGCCCCACGAGCCGATGGCCGGCTTGAGGACGGCCGGGTAGCCAAGCTCCTCGATCGCCCGCAGGGCCGACTCCGGCGAGAAGGCGACGCGTAGCTCCGGCTGGGGGACGCCGGCGCGGGCCAGCGCCGCCGAGGTGCGCAGCTTGTCGTTGCACAGCTCCAGAATGGCCGGCGAGTTGACGACGGGGATGCCGGCCGCTTCGAGCATGGTCGCGACGTGGAAGGTGCGCTGCTGGCCGACGCCGCGGGCGAGGACGGCGTCATACGGCCAGGCGTCGGGGTCGGCGAGGTGGAAGGTCAGGGCGCGGTCGTCGATGGCGTCGTAGCGGACGCCGCGGCGGTCGAGCTCGGCGAAGAGCAGGCGCTCCTCAACGCGGAGCGGGCCATAGGTCAGGGCGATACTGGGGCTGGCGGTCATCGTGGCACTGTCCTTGTCTGATCATCACAACGGTTGTCCGGTGGCGCGCGGTCGCGATGGCGCTCCGTTTGGAGCGCTGGCGTTTCGCAGCCGGTTTGGACGTCGTCGGGATGGCAAAGACAGCGCCGGTGGCGCGCGCTTCCAGGGTGGATGGGATCGACGGGGCGGCCGGGAAGCGCATTGGGGGTGATCCTTTCGCATCGCGCAATCGACGGGCGACGCCGGGGGCGCGAGGCAACAAAAAAGCCGCCATCCCACACCAAGGGGACGAGCGGCATCTGCCTCGTGGTACCACCCCACTTCGCCGCGCACTGAGGGCGCGACCTCTGCCCGGACGGACGCGCGAACGCGTGCCATCCGGCCGGCCCGGTAACGGGAGCCTCCCGTCGCCGCCTACTGCGAGGTTGCCCTCGGTTCGGGGCGCAGCTCTGGGGTCTTATTCACCAGCGTTCGCAGTCCCGCATCACAGCCGTCGCGGTTCTCTGTCCCGGTTCCGCTGGGAACCTGTCCCCGTCATCGCCATTGACGATCACGATGTCACTCGCGAGTGTACGGGCCGCAATCCGGGCGTGTCAACGGGTTACCAGAATTTCCAGGGGGCGGTCGTCTGGACCTCGTTCTCCGGCTTCTGGAACGTCTTCTCGTAGGAGCCGCGACCCCAGCGGCGGGTGAGGGCGGCGCTGAGGAGCACGAGGCCGGCCAGGATGGCGGCGAGTATCACGTACCACATTGGGTATCTCCTTCCCGTGCACCTTCATTATATGCCCACGCCTGTGCCAGACTATCAACGACAACGAACGCATGACGGGATGGAGCAGACGGTGGAGCGTGTAGAGGTACTGATCATCGGGGCCGGGTCGATCGGCTGTGCGATCGCCGAGGAGTTGGCGGGGCGCGGGCAGCAGGGCGTGCTGGTGGTCGATCGCGGGAAGGCGGGGGATGGGTCGAGCAACAGGGCGGCCGGCGGGCTGCGGGCGCAGTTTCCGACCGAGATCAACGTGCGGATGACGCTGCTCTCGCAGCCGTACTTCCGCGAGATGGGCGACACGATCGACTGGGTCGAGTCGGGCTACATCTACCTGGGCCGCAATCCCGGCAAGCCGGAGGAGTACCAGCGCAACGTCGCGATGCAGCGCGCGCTGGGCGTCGATGTCGAGATGGTCGATCCGGATACGCTGGAGTCGCGCTGGCCATGGCTGAACGCCGAGGGGGTCATCGCCGCGACCTGGTGCCCGACCGACGCGGTGTTCGATCAGGTGAAGTTCATGGATGTGCTGGTCGAGCGCGCTCAGGCGGCGGGAGCGGAGGTCCGCGAGGGGGTCGCGGTGACCGGGCTACGGATGGACGGCGACCGGGTGGTCGGGGTCGAAACGACGGCAGGGTCGATCGAGGCAGGGGTGACGGTGCTGGCGGCTGGGGCATGGTCGCCGCCGATCGCCGCAACGGTCGGGTTGACTCTGCCGGTCGGCATGGTGCGGCGGGAGATCTTCACCTTCGAGCGGACGCCGGCCCTGCCGGAGACGACGCCGTTCGTCGCCGATTTCGACCTGGGCCGCTACATCGCGCAGAACGTCAACGACCTGCGCATGTCCGGCGGCATGTCGGTCAGCGACAACCCCGAGGCGCCGGTGAACCTGGCCAACGGCGAGGCAGCGCAGAGCTCGGTGTCGCAGCTGGTGCCGGTTGTTGCCGGTCTGCGCCAGACGGGCGGCTGGGCGGGACTGATNNAGACGGGCGGCTGGGCCGGCCTGATCGAGAGCACGCCAGATGGGCACGCGCTGCTCGGGACAGCGTCCGGCTACGACGGCCTCATCATCGCGACCGGATTCTCCGGCCACGGGGTGATGCACGCGCCGGTGACCGCCACCCTCGTCGCCGAGATGATCCTCGACGGCGCGCCGAGCACGCTCGACATCGCGTCGCTTGCCCCGACGCGTTTTGCCGAGGGCTAGGGGTTGGTTTCGCGAGCGTGATGGATCAGGACTCAGTCCCTCGCACCACCATTTCGGGTGGATCGTCAAGGTCGCGTTACCCGGCCGGCAGGCCCCCCGCTTTTTGTCATTCTGAGGCCGCAGCCGAAGAATCTCTCCCGTATGGCCGCGTACGAACGCGGGAGAGATTCCTCGCTGCGGCTCGGAATGACAGTGAGCGGGAGTGGCTGCCGGCTCAATGGAGTTGCTGTGAACGACGGCTGAATCCAGCGAACCGATCGGCGGGTCGAGGCCGATGAACGTCGCGCTGGCGCTCGATCTGATTGGGACGCTGGTCTTCGCGCTCTCGGGCGCGCTGGTCGGCGTGCGCCGCGATCTCGATCTGTTCGGCATCGCGGTGCTGTCGGTCGCGGCCGGGCTGGGCGGTGGCATCGTCCGCGACCTGCTGCTGGGCATCGCGCCGCCGGCCGCGCTGACGAATTCGGCCTACCTGCCGGTGGCGCTGGCGGCGGCCGGGCTGGGATTCCTCTTCCACCCCGGCATCGCGAAGCTCAGCGCCAGCGTCCGGCTGCTGGATGCAGTCGGGCTGGGCTTCTTCGCCATCGCCGGCACGCTGAAGTCGCTCGATCACGGCCAGGGCGCGATCGTCGCGGTGCTGCTGGGCGTCCTCACTGGCGTCGGCGGCGGAGTCATCCGCGACGTTCTGGTCGCCGAGGTGCCGGTCGTCCTGCGCCAGGAAATCTACGCGCTGGCGGCGCTAGTCGGCGGCGCGGTCTTCGTCGCGCTGCAGAACGGAGACGTCAGCAAAGCAGTCGCCGTGCCGGCCAGCGTTGCGCTGATCGTCGGGCTGCGCGTCCTGGCGATCCAGCGCAACTGGCAGGCGCCACGGCCACGACGCTAGTCGGCGGCCTCCTCCTCGGGACAATCGCCGTTCGAATACCCGGAGCGGAACGCGGCGACGACGCCGGTCTCCGGCTCGAAGCGACGCCGCCAGACGCAGCCGGTGTCGTTGGCCAGCAGGTGAATCGAGACTGACGGCTCGGCCGAGATCGTCGTCACCTTGTGGATGTCGCCATCTGGCGGCAGGAGCGCGAAGAACTCGCCGGTCTCGACCTCCTGATCGACGACGACCTCAAGGTCGGCTCGATCGGGGTCGGCGCCGTCATCCAGGCGCTTGTAAACCGTCTCGCCCTGCCGGCCACGGTAGAGGCCGATCAGCCCCCATGCCTGGTGGTCATGGACGGGGGTCGTCGCGCCAGCGGGGACGACGAGGGAGAACAGCGCCAGCGAGCCGTCCTCAGCTCGATAGAGCGCGTACTGACCGATCCCCCCGCCCATGCCGCTGGTCTCGTCCGGGCTGGCGAACGCGTCGGGCAGCCAGCCGTCGGACGCCAGCAGCCGCGAGAAGGCCGGCTCGAGCGCCTTGACACGCTCGGCGTCGCTTTCGACCGCGGCCATCAGCCGATGCGTCTCATCGATCAGTCCGCGTATCTCGGGCGTGTCGACGATGTAGCCAAACGGCGTGTCGTCAGTGATATTGCTGAAGTCGCACATGTGGTTCGCCCCTTTCGTAAGCACGTCTGGGGACATTATGGGGGATCGGGGCGTGGGGGACGGCCCTCACCTCACCCCCCGCCCCTCTCCCAACCTTGGGAGAGGGGAGCAGTGCCACGAGAGCCGATGGGTCCGATCCATGACACCCCCTCGCCCAGTATTGGGAGAGGGCGGGAGCCCTCAGGGCAGCGGTGAGGGCCGTTCCCCGTATCTCAGCCCGTCAGATGAGATGCGTCTCGCGGATGCGGACGGCGTACTTGCCGGGGCGCAGCGAGCGCAGGCGACCGGCGCGGCCCGATGGCTCGGCCGGCGCAGTGGCGAGGATCTCCGCGGCCGGCGCGACCTCGCGGCATTCGGATGTCTCAACAACGATCTTGCGGATGACCAGCTGCCCGTCGGCAATGTCGACGTGGCGGCGAACGGCCGTCCTGGTCATGGTTGCCTCCTTGTCCATGTGCATCGGCACAGTGTCGGTACGCGTTTCCGAGACCGAGCCTGGACACAAAACACCCCCGGCATGCCGGGGGCGGAAGCAGATCACCAGACAGCAGAGGCGCCTGGGACGAAGCCTATCCGGTTCCCCCGAACTGCCGGCAGCGTTGGGCCGGCTCGGTTGTGGTACGGGACGAACTACCGTCCAACCAGTGACACCTCCACGAGGGTCGAATCACGCGGCTCACTCGAGCCACGCTGCTGTCCCTTTGGGGAATCCAGGGCATCCCGGCACTGCCGAACTACCCCCAGCGCTCTCCATGATACGGCGACACAACCCAACTCGCAACCCCATTCCTGTCCCGCATCCCTCATCTCCCGAACCGATACTGCATCCACAGAGCGCCACTGATCCGGGCCGCGTCGGCATGGATGCCGTTGCGGCGCGCCCAGGAGCAGAGATTGGCGACATCGCGGGCCAACAGTGTCTCGGCATTGCGATTGAGGTTCGGGTCGACGGCCTGCGGCAGGTCGATGATCGTTGCCCGACCCTGCCAATAGAGGATGTTGTACGGCGAGAGATCGCCGTGCACGCGGTCGCGGGAGAGAAACAGGGCAACGTTGTCGAGCAGGCGCGCGAAGACTGCCTCGGCCGTAGCCCGGTCGAGCCGGACGTGCTGAAGCAGCGGGGCCGGCCCTTCTTCGTCGCCGATGTACTCCATCAGAATTGCCTGCTCATTCCGGATGATCGGCCGCGGCACGTCGGCCCCGGCAGCGGAAAGCAGGTGGAGTGTGGAGAACTCGTGAGCTATCCATGAGCCGAACTGCGCCGCGCGGCCGGCCCGCGACTTCTGCTCGAACGCCCTTCGGATGCGCCTGTCATCGGACCAGCGTCCCTCCTGATAGACGGCGTCGTTCTTGAAGCCACGTTCGACAATCGGCCGATAGACCTTGGCCACGACCAGATCATGCCCGCTCGCCGGGCCACCCCGGCAGACCCAGGCGGTCGCCTCCTTGCCGCTCTTCAGCTCTCGGAGCACCTCGCTGATGAACTGCTCATCCAGGAACGACGCAAGCTCGGGGGCGCGGTTTTCCCCGACCGGATTGGATGTCTCGATCGACACGGTTGGTTCCTCCAGATGAATCACCGGTAAACAGGTTCGGGTCGCCATTGGTGATAGGCATCTGACACCTCCTTCAAACGAGCTGCGAAAGCTCGGCTACATACGTGTGATCACCTCGGATGACATCCGGCAGCCCCGCCCACCCTCTGTCATCCTGAATAGTCGACCGCAGTGGTTCTGTCAGCCGCGGCGCCCAGCCCTGATACTTGTCATTCCGAGCCGCAGCGAGGAATCTCTCCCACGCTGGCGCCAGTCGAACGCAGGAGAAATCCTTCGCGTGCGCGCTCAGGATGACAAGGAGGCAGGGCCGGCTGCCGTATCGCATGCCAGGCCGATTCACACACTGAGCGCGACATAACGCTGCCTGCTTCAAAGGGCTTGGCGCGTGCAACTGAGCGCGGCCAGCCGCGCACGCGCGACGGCACTACGCCCGGTCGAGCGGGCGAGGTGGGAGATCGGTTACGGGCTCAGGGCGCGGTTACCGACCCGTCGGCAGAGGGGTGAAGCGCTGAATTGTGGTGGCAGTGGCGCGGCGCGCGCCGGTTGGCTTGCTCATCTGTCGCCTCCATCTCCACCATCATCCACCGCGGCACGAGATGCCGCGCGCTTCGACGGGACTTGCGCAGGATAGCGGCCGACGCGGAGGTTGTCAATCCACGCTTGCCGGCCATCGGATCGCCCGACTATCCTGCAGGCAGGCACGAGTGGAGAAGGGTGGGAGCCGATGAGCCTGCTGGTGTTTCATGAGGCGCGGGTGTTTGACGGCGAGCAGATGCTGGCGGGACCGCGCAGCGTTGTCGTCCGCGACGGGCGGATCGAGCGCGTAGTCGAGCCGGGTGAGTTGCCCGAAGGACTGCTTGCCGAGGCGCGCGCGAGCGGCAGCCTGATCCAGCAGCCGGGCGCGACACTGCTGCCGGGACTGATCGACCTCCACCTCCACCTGATCTGGGACGGCAGCGACGACCCCGTCCGCTCGCTGGCGCTGGAGACGTCCGAGCAGACGTTGCTGAAGGGGGTTGGCTTCGCCGCCACGACGCTGCGGGCCGGCATCACGACCGTCCGCGATCTCGGATCGGTCCACGATCAGGCGATCCGGCTGGCCGAGGCGGTCGAGCGCGGCTGGATTCCCGGCCCGCGGATCATCGCCTCTGGCCGCTCGATTGTCATGACAGGCGGCCACGATCCGTTCTGGGGGCTGGCAGTCGATGGGCCGGCCGAGGCGCTGAAGGCGGTCCGGACCCAGCTCTTCGCCGGGGCGCGCGTCATCAAGGTCTCGGCAACCGGCGGGGTCTACGGCCGGCCGAGCGGGGAATCAGTCGACGATGTCGAGCTGCTGCCGGACGAGCTGCGAGCGATCGCCGAGCAGGCGCACCGCCGCGGAGTGAAGGTCTCGGCTCACGCGATCGGGCAGCAGGGTATCCAGAACAGCATCGACGCCGGAATCGACACAATCGAGCACGGTCACTTCCTGACGCCCGAGCAGGCGCGGGCGATGGCTGAGCGCGGCATGGCGCTGATCCCGACGCTCTACGTCTACCAGTGCCTGGCCGAGAGCCCGAACATCCCGGCCTACGCCCGAGCGAAGGCGCGCGAGGTGATCGACCGCCACCAGCAGGCGTTCACGGATGCCCGCGCCGCGGATGTCCTGATCGGCGCTGGCTCCGACGCGGGCTCGCCAGAGACGCCGCACCCGGCGCTGATCGAGGAGATCGAGGCGCTGGTCAATGGCGGGCTGACCCGCGCCGAAGCACTGCGCGCCGCGACGGCCGATGCCGCCCGCATCCTGGATCTCGGCGACGAGATCGGCCACGTCCGGCCCGGCTACCGCGCCGACCTCGTGCTGGTGGACGGCGACCCGACGAGCGACCTCACCGCGTTGCGCCGGGTCCGGCGCGTCGCGCAGGGTGGGATTCTGCGTGCCTGACATGCCATTACTCATGATCTTTGTTGTGCCTGCTTGTCAAACACATCCGTCTCCGTTATTCTGCACTAGAACGAACGTTCGATGTACGTACGGAGACGCCCGATGGATCTTCTCGACCGCATGCTGGGATACGATCGCTGGGCAACACGGCGGCTTCTGGAGCAAAGTCGGGGGCTGACCGACGAGCAGCTCGACCGGCAGTTCGACATCGGCCTGGGCACGCTGCGCGACACCTTCGACCACATGATCCACGTCATCGACCACTGGACCGCGATGATGGACGGGCGGCCGGCCCCGCCGGAACGCACGGGGCGCCCTTCGATCGACGAGCTGATCGAGCGCAACGAGCGAAACTCGGCGACGTTTGCCGACGTTGCCCGGCGGATGCGGGATGAGAACCGTCTGGACGAGACGTTCATCGACCACTACGACTACCCGCAGTCGATCGGAGCGACGATCCTCCAGATCATCACGCACAATGTCCAGCACCGCAGCGAGGCGCGGCACATCCTCCAACGGCTCGGCGTGTCCGACCTGTGGGACGGTGATCCCCAGGAGTGGGAGCACGCAACCGGGATCACCGCGCCCATGCCGGAGTAGCCAGATGCGGGAGAGACCGTTATCGATCGACGAGTATACGAGCCTGCGCAGCGAGGACGGCATGAGCGTCAGCGCGCGGGGCCTCAACCGCGCCGCGCTCGGTCGGCAACTGCTGCTCTGCCGCGAAACGCTCGACATAACCGAAGCAGTGCGGCAGATCGTTGCGCTCCAGGCGCAGGAGCCGGCCTCGCCGTACCTGGCGCTCTGGAACCGGCTCGCGGGGTTCGACCCGGTCGAGCTCGACACGGCGTTCACTAGCGGCGCGCTCGTGAAGTCCAACGCGGTCCGGATGACGCTGCACGCCAACCACATCGATGACTACCCGACCTTCCGCGAGGCGACCGAGCCGACGATCCAGGCCGCGAGGTTACGCGACCGGCGGTTCCTCGCCAGCGGCCTCTCGCTGGAGGGCGCCAACGAGTTGGTCCCGGAGCTACTGGAGCAGGCCCGCGATCCGCGCTCGGCTGAGGAACTGCGCGCCTGGCTGGACGACCGATTGGGCGCGGGGGCGCATCCCGGCGCGTGGTGGGCGCTGCGACAGTACGCGCCGCTGCTGCGCGCGCCGACCGGTGAGACCTGGTCGTTCGGATCACAGATGGCGTTCGTCGCCCCGCCGTTCAGACCGGTGCTGGGCGACCAGACGGCGGCGGAGTCTCTACAGACACTGGTCTTGCGCTATCTGGCCGGGTTCGGGCCGGCGACGGTAGCGGACGTGGCGCAGTTCGCGATGATCCAGCGCAGCCGGATTCGGTTGGCGCTGCGTGCGCTGGACGGCGATGTCGTCCGACTGACCGGGCCAGCCGGGGAGGAGTTGTTCGACATCCCGGGCAGGCCGCTCCCCGACCCGGATACCCCAGCGCCGCCACGACTGCTGGGTATGTGGGACAACCTGCTCCTGGCCTATGCCGTCCGCGACCGCGTCATCCCGCCCCAGTACCGCAAGCATGTCATTCGGGTGAATGGCGACTCACTGCCAACGTTGCTGGTGGACGGCTTCGTTGCCGGTGTCTGGCGCGCGATTGACGGCGGCATCGAGGCAACCGCGTTCCACCCGCTGCCGCAAGATGTTTGGGACGGACTCGCCGCCGAGGCCCGTTCGCTATCTCGCCTGCTGGCCGGGCGCGATCCACTCATCTACCGCCGCTACCAGCACTGGTGGGACAAGCTGCCGGCCGGCGAAACCCGGCTACTGACCGGCAGCTGATCCACGTGGCTCGATCGGCGTGAGCTGACCCGCGTGCGCTTCGATGACCTCGCCGGCATCGAGGCAGAGATCCTCGCGGAAACGGCGCGAGACGATCTGCACCCCCAGCGGCAAGCCGTTCACCCGCGTCGTCGGGACCGCCAGCCCCGGCAGGCCGAGGACGGGCAGGGTCAGCTGAAACCGCAGCGCGTCGAGCATGAGTGGCGCGCTATCCTCGCCACGAATATCCAGGCCAACCGGCAACGCTACCTGCGTGGAGGAAGGCATCACGATCAGCGGGTAGGTGTCCAGAAATTCGTTCCAGGCGCGCAACAGAGTGTCACGCTCGGCGAGCGCGTTGAGATAGGTTGGCTGGTCGGCGATGCCCATCAGCGCGATCCACGACTCAATGAACGTGGCAATACCCGGGTCGCCACTCTCAGCAAGGAACGGACGCAGGGACAGGTTCAGGTCCGGCAAGCCGATCGGATGCCAGAGATCCGACACGCGCGAAAGGTCAGGCGGAGTGATCTCCTCGACCCGATAACCCGCGGCGCCCAGGTAGCTGCCAGCCTGACGGACGGCTGCGACGACTTCCGGGGCGATGACGACGCCCTCGACCTCTGTCACCAGCGCGACTCGGCTTGGGTGAGGCAGTGGCTCGCCAGTCAGTGGGGCGGGAACCCACCAGGTATCGCGATAATCGGGCGCTGCCATTGCCTCCAACGCTAGCCGGGCATCGCGCACACTGCGCGTCAGCGGGCCCTGAACGGACATTATCTGGGAGCTCATCCGCCGCGGCGCGGTGGCGCTCGGGTTGAACGCGGCAACCCGGCCGAGGCTGGGACGGAGGCCGACGACGCCGTTGCAGTAGGCCGGCCAGCGCACCGAGCCGCCGATGTCGTTGCCCTGTGCGATGACGCCGACGCCGGCGGCGATCGATGATCCAGCGCCGCCACTGGATCCACCACAGGTCATGGCTGGATTCCACGGATTGAGCGTCAGGCCGTGCAGCGCGTTGTCGGTCATCGCGCGCATCGAGAACGCGGGCGCGTTGGTGCGACCGATGATGATCGCCCCGGCGCGGCGCAGGTTGGCCACCTGGGCACTGTCTTCGGAGGCGATGAGGTCCTTGAGCGCGGGCACGCCGCTGTCGGTCGGCAGGCCGGCCTGGTCGGTGTTGATCTTTGTCGTGATCGGCAGCCCATGGAGCAGGCCGAGCGGCTCACCAGCCTGTCGAGCGCGGTCGGCGGCATCCGCGTCGGAGAGCGCCTGTTCGTGCAGAAACGGCGGGACGACGGCGTTGAGCTGGGGATTCACCACGTCGAGTCGTTCGAGGTGCGATGTCACCGCCTCGCGGGCGGAGATACTGCCCGTCTGAATCAATCTCGCAAGCGCCACCGCGTCCAGCCGCCAGAGATCATCCGCCATGTCGTCCTCCATGCCCGGTAGACGTTGTGTCTTCGGGCGCAGTCTAGCAGCCTGTTTCCAGAACAGACGACGACGCTCGCTCGCGATGCGGAGAGAAGCGATCGCGCCGGCAGGAGACAGCAATACCGCCGGTCCCTGTCGGGAGCCGGCGGTAATCAGGCAAGGGATGAATCGCGCGGGGGATCAGGCTGGAATCGCCTGGACAACCTTCAGCTTGCGCGGCGTCGCGGACAGATCCACCTGGATGCTGCCCTCAGTGCGGAAGAGGTAGCCGATGCCGCGGACGGTATGGAGATAGCGCGGGCGATCCGGGTCCGGCTCGATCTTGCATCGGATGCGCCGGATATAGACATCGACGCGGTTGGTCTCGCCGATGAAGTCGTACCCCCAGATTCGTTCGATGAGACGTTCGCGAGAGATCGCGACCGTCGGGTTGCGCATCAGCACCTCAAGGATGCGCATCTCCGTCGGGGTCAGGCTGGTCGCGTCGATAGCCCCGCTCCGGTAGGAAAGCTCACCGATCGACAGTTCGGCGTCGCCAGCGCGGACGATCGTTCCCATCGTCATCAGGTCAGCCCGCCGGACGCGCCGGATGATGCACGCAACCCGCGC